>Ga0214919_10002878_pt1 | contig 26575 bp, 27 predicted proteins | sample LL1503_MetaG_FD_177994 | JGI IMG/M metagenome (GOLD analysis project Ga0214919, IMG submission 177994) | Freshwater microbial communities from Lake Lanier, Atlanta, Georgia, United States - LL-1503 | ecosystem: Environmental > Aquatic > Freshwater > Lake | place: USA: Georgia | collected...
TGCTGGAGCTGCTGCTGCTGGTGCTGCTGCTGCTGGTGCTAATTGTCTTCTTGTTGCTGCTGGTGCTGCTGCTGCTTCTGCTATTCTGGCTTGAATTTCCGGTATTAAGATATTTAGTGAATTTATAGTGATCGGAGCTCTACTCATAATATCTTGTAAGATATATGATCCTGGATAGTCAGTATTAGCTAGTTGCATACGATCATTTAATGAGCCTAATGCACTTTCTAATAGCTGTAACTTATCTTCTATATATCGAGGGTTATCACGCAAAAGCACTATCTGATCTATTTCATTTATAATTTTATTAATTTCTGTATTTAATTCATGTTCTGTATAAAGAGCTTGGGCCATATATATATATATATATATATATTATAATTAAAAAAATTATATATTTATTTAATAAAAATTAAATAAATAAATAATCTAATTATGTTTATTAATTTCATTTGATAATTTAATATATTTGGCCTTATATTTAATATATTTTTGAAAAGCACTTTTATTATCTTTTTGTTGAGTTGCTGGATCTATAGGTGCCACTTGTCTTAACCAAGATAAATAATTACTTAAAAGTTTAAAAAAATATGCAAATGCCCAAGCAATATCATTCTTGTCATTTTCATGATCATTTTCATCTATAAAAAAAGCAAATGGCTTATTCATTTCATCTATAGATTTATTATTAGATGAAAGAATGTTTATTTTTTCTATAGATTTTTTATTATCTGGAAAAATGTATTTTATTTCAACATCATCATCCATTTCTAATGAAAATATATCTAATGAAAATTTTAACTGGTGTTTTAATTCTTTATTCCCATTCTTAATTATAATATAAGCTCCATTGTAATTAATATTAATATTAATATTAAGATTTGGCTTGTTTAATTTTTCATCTATACTTATAATTTTACCATTCGTATCTTTTGTAATTTTATGTATACTTAATGTAAAATCTAATTTATGTAGCGTATCAAATATTGACTTATATTTTATTTCATCTACAACTATACCATAATTACCAATACTATACATTCTTTCTGTATTTTTTATTAAATCAAAAAACATATCTTTCCCATTATCTATTATGGATTGATTAATAACTGATCTATTTACAAAATTCCACAAATTATTTTGAGAGTCGATATGTGATGATTTTATCCAAATACTATTCTCATCAGCTGCATCTACTATATGTAAAAACTGTTCTATTGGTTCCATTTTAGTTAGATCTATTGACATATATATATTTTATATAGAATTTATTTTGAATTATTTTTTATAAACATTATAAATATAATTATAATAATAAAAAATAAAATTAAAACTTCCCAGATATTATCTGATTTATTAGGTAATATTATAGCGGCTGGATTCATAGTTGCTGGATTAAATTCCGTCATTAAATTACCATATATATTTATTATTACAATTGGATTTTGCAATTATATTCGCATAATGAATATAACCTCACTTAACACATTTATTCATACAAATATTATAAAATGTGCATGGTAAAATTAATAATAATAATGGTAATTTAACTGGACAACATATTGCGGTGCAACACTCATCTTCATTTCCTTGAGTATCATTTGTTTTAAATAAACTACACCATTCACTCATACTGATTGGGAATTTGTTAGACATTAATATTAATATTAATATTAATATTAATATTTCTTTATAGAAATGATTTATAAACAGATTTAATCTCATCAGTATAATGTTTCATTAAATCAAATGAAAATGGTTGCTCAATACATTTAATTGAATAAATAAATGGTATATTTTTATTAATAATATTAACTGAATAATTTGAATAATTATCTTTCAAACTATTATTAGAATTATTTTTAAGTGTAATTTTTTCATGAATATCTAATTGTTGTTTATTAATAATTGATGTAATATGAGTATAAAATATAATGGTTTTATTTAATTCAGATATAGTGTAATTATATGATGATTTACTATCAAGTCTAAATTTATTATTTTTTAGAGTCATATTATAATTATTAAAAAAACAATATTCATCATGAAAATTATGAATATGTGGTATTACTAATGATGTGAAACAATGTTTCGGTAGTTGACGTAGATTTATTAAGCTCATTATTATTAATAATTATTATTATTTAAATATTTAAATAATAATGTGATGATATATAATATGGCAAATATAATATTTATGTCTGATATAATATATATTATTAATAATATTAAAGAGATTTATGGAATAGTATTAATTACAGCATTATTACCTATTATATATTTAACAGAAATAAATAATAAAAAAGAAGAGGATGACTATAATTTATCATTAGATACAATAGATAAAAATATTAAATTAACAAATACAACTATTTATTATCCAGAAATGTCATTAACTGATTGTATCATAGATGGTTATAAAATTAGACAAGAAGATATTATAAATAGAAATTTTTATATAAAAAGTATTGATAATACTAATAATACTAAAAGTTCTTCATTTATAATAACTCCATCATTAAGTAAGTTAAATGAACCTATTATATTAAAAAGAATGGTTGTAGGAGAAAGAGGCGATGTTCATATTAATAATTCTGTAATTAATAATATAGAAGTAATAAGCATAGATAATTATATATATTTAGCATCTTTTAATAAAATATATACAACAATATCTGAATACAATAATATATCTTATACAATTGAAGTCTATTCAATACCATTAAATACACAATTTTTGAAAGTAGAAGGATTAAAAAAATTTGAGAATGAATTAAAAATTCCTATTTATGATTATGAATTTGGTCCAAAAGAAAATGCAATTAATAGTATAAAAAATAGAAAAATTAAAATAGACATATATAGAAAATGGGTAATTAGAGTAATATTAATAATAATATTATTAATTGGAATATTTAAATTATATTAATAATATATATTATAATAATATGGCAGATTTACTCCAATTAATGCCAGGATTATCTGGATCAGTAAATAATGCAATGAGTATTACTAGTATTATTCCAAGTATGATTTTTGGAATATTTTTAATACTTGCATGGTTACCAACTATATATTATACAGAAAAAAATAATAAAGGTAATTTAGATGAATATAATTTATTATTAGAAAAAATAGATAAAAATATTAAATTAACTGATATTAGTGATAAAATATCATATTCACCCATACCAACAGGAAAACAAATGGTTGATATTTATGAAGTTAAACCAGAAGATTTAATAGATGAAAATATATATATAACTTCTACTAAAAAAACTACTACTACTACTACTAATAATAATAAAACAACAACAAATACAACAGTTGATCCCGGTGAAAATTTAACTATATCTATTTTAATAAATAGTTCTCCTATGGATACTTTTAATTATCAATATTTAGCAGGTTTTAATAAAAAGAAAACAGTAACAAAAGTAGATCCAAATAATAGCAATATATCATATACATTTGATATTTTTTCAATCCCAAAAAATAAACAAATAATGCAAGTTGAAGGATTAAAAGAGTTTCAAAATGAATTAGATATGTATATTTATGATTATGAATTTGGTCCAAGAGAGAGTGCTATTAGTACTATTAAAAATAGAAAAAATAGTATGAATATAATTCAAAAATGGGGTGGTAGATTAGCTACATTCTTAATGTTATTTATTGGATTTTCATCATTAATGTCACCATTAAGATTTTTAATTGGTTTAGGTAATATGTTACCTGGACCATTTAAAATAATAACACTTCCCGGACAAATATTATTAAGTATATATGATACTCTTAGTTTCTTTGGTTCATTAATTTTAACATTATTAATGACATTATTTATTTGGAGTTTAATTAATTATCCTATTGTATCAGTATTAATTGGTGCTTTATTAATTGGATTAATATTATATTTTAAAAAAAAGTAATTATATGAAGTTATTATAATGCAGACAATTTTCTATTAACATACTCAAGTTCAATAACCTTATTTTGAACTAGAGCTATAATATAATTATAGTCTTGATGAAATATCTTAGCAACACCATTATCATATGTATTTGTGTGCATTAAAATTGTATTATAATTAATATCATTAGTATATGATGATATTAAATATTTGCCTCCATTATAAGAATTAACTGAGAATGAGACTGCGGTGGTTAAATTAGCTTCAACTATATAAAAATAATAATTATTGATAAGTTTAGCTTTAACTTTATCAATAATCATATTAATATCATCAGACACTACGTTAATATAATCGTGAGTTATGTTTGGTATGCAGATTAGAAACATACTATTATTAATAATAAGTATTATAGATATAAAAATATCAATTTTTATTAATATACACTTAATACTCTTGCTGATGGGTCAATGAAAGTTTGTCCTTCTTTTATAGTCCATTTTGGTTGCCAATAATGAGGTAAAACAGATACTCTATTAACACCAAAATATTCAATAAATTTATATAAATAATATTGAGATTCTTTTGTAGGAGGAGTAAATATATTTTCAGGTAATTTATAATCATTAGTCTCAAATTTCTTATCAATATATTCTTGAATCATTTGAAACCATGAACGCTCCTTACTACTAATACCATCTGAAAATGCTTCTTTCTTACGCCAAAGAACTTCAGTTGGTAATAAATTAAGCACACCACTATCAGTATCAAATGCTTTTCTAAATAAATATTTTTCTAAATTATGAGTTGTTGGCATTCTTAATTTTGGTTCAATACTCCAATAAGTCTCAATAAATTCAGGATCTAATAATGGAATACGAGTTTCTAATCCCCAACGAGAAATACATCTATCTGCTCTTCTTCCATCAAACATATGAATCTTTTGAACATATTCTTTTGATGATTTATCTAATTCTTCACCATTAGGTGCATAGAAATTAAATAGGTAAGATGAACATATTTCATCAGGCCCTTCACCTACAAGAACTACTTTACAATCAGTATGTTGATTAATATATTTACTTACTAAATATTGACCAACTGATGCACGAATAGTTGTAATATCCCATGTTTCAGTTGTTCTAATTACATCATCAATTGCTGCTAATCCTTCTTCTTCTGTAAAAAATACTTCTGTATGATTAGAACCAATATGATTAGCAACCATTTTAGCATAAATCATATCAGTTGAACCTTTAATACCGCAACAGAATGTTCTAATTGGAACTCCCATAATACGAGAGCTAATTGATGCAACTAAACTACTATCAACACCACCAGATAATAAAAATGCAATAGGTCTGTCTGCATGTAATCTTCTTTTAATACTATTAATAACCGAATTTCTTATTTTAGGTAAAATAGTATCAATATCAGTATCATAACATCTTTGATTATTATTATTTGAAATACTTTTATAAAAACTTAAATTATTATATTTTGTATTATATAAATCTAATTTCATATTAAATTTATGAACATTGTAAAATGAAAGACTTTTTTCAACCATAATAATTGTTCCAGGTTCAAACTCAACTACTTTACCACCATATGAACTCATACCTTTAATCTCTGAACTATACATATCAATATTATTATTAACATCTTGATTATCTACTGTATAAAGTGGTCTAACACCAATCATATCACGACCTGCATAATATCTAGTTAATTGTTTCATATTATCAAACTCAAACATAACAAATGCATATTCTCCTTTTACTTCATTCTTCATCATATTAAACCATGCATTATAATCAGGATTACCTTGATTGTCTTTTGCTAATAAATATAATTTAGGAATAACCATGCAATCACTCATTCCAATATTAAGATTATATTTTTTATCTAATTGCTGAAAATTATAAATTTCACCATTGCAAATAAAAACAATAGTTCTATCAATATCATTAAAAACATAAGGTTGATTGCTCTTGAAACTGGTATCCATGATTGCTAATCTATGAAAACCAACATATACTTGATTAAATGTCTCAAAATGAGAATTATCTGGTCCACGATGTTTAAGTTGCCAGAAATCAGATAAATATTTTGAAATATCTGATTGAATATTGGATTTTTCAATTAAAGCCCAAATTCCACACATAATTATATTAATATTAATATAATTATGTGATTAAATGATTTTATATTTATATTAATATTAATATTATTATATTTTTATTATTTGGCGTCAGCAACGTTGCCAAGTGCTGCTATATCTTCAGTTCCTTCAACAGCTGCAGATTGTTTTTTAATAAATCTAACATATATAAAATATACAAAAACTATTAATAAAATACCTAATAGAATATAAAATACAACTCTCATAAAACTAGTAGTAGTAGAAGCTGAATCAGATGTAACATCTCTTGGAAGTGTCATTCTATAATTTGAAATATATAAAAATTTAGAATCACTTATATTATTATCAAAACCAATTGCATTAATAAAATAAGATATTGTAATTTTTTGACTTAAATTACCATTATCATTTTGAGAATTAAATGAATCTACTGTCATAATAGGACAATCTCCTAAGAAAGTAACTGTTTTTAACATATATGTATCAAAAGCACCACTTTCTATTCTATTAACAGATGCAGGAATTATTGGACTATTTATATTAGTATTAATAAAAGCATCTGCTTTTATATATTGTAGTTGACTATCGCTATTAAAAGCAATATATCTTAATTCTGAACAATTAGCAAATGCACCAGTTTCTATAGAAAGTATATCTGAATGAAATACAACTCTATCAAAAGTGGTATTACCTTGAAAAGCACCTTGACCAATGATTGTTACTATTTTATTATCTAACATATAAGGTATATTTATAGATGCAACTGATAATAATGATCCATCTGGTGCAGTTTTTCTTTGAACTTGACCTTTAAATGAAGTAATCATTACTGTTTCAGGAGCATCGGGATTTACTTCCCAAGTATAATCATTTTCTATAGGTGATGATACTGCAGTTGATGTTTCTTGAAATAATTCTTTATTCATATATATTAAAGTTTAGATTTATTTTAATACTAAATGATATAAAAATATAAGATTTTTAAATAATAATGTCGTTAAATCAAAAACTAAATGAATTTCGTTTTAATCTTGAAACTTTAGATTTGTTAAATAATATGGGTAAATCTACACAATCACTATTAGAGCTCGGCTTTAATTCTGAATTAATCTCTTTTATGCAAAATAATCGTATGCTTCTTAATAGTATTCTTCTCCGTCTTCAACTTTATGGTGAACAAAATATGAGTGAACCAAAAGTTCGCAGTGGATTAGCATCTCTCAACAATCAATCTGTTAATACATTATTAGAATATTTTTATAAATTATCATCTGATGAGAAGATTGAGAAGATTGAGAAGATTAAATCAAAACCTTCGTCGCCTAAACCAGAGCCAATTATGATTCAAGAACCAGAACCTGAAGATGTGCTTACAACTGATGATAATCATGCTGAAAATCAAGATGATACTCATGAGAATCATGAAGATGAAGAAGAAAACTATTTTGAAAAATTCTTTTCTAAATGTGTTAAGGTATCAGATGATGCCACACATGTTATTAAGATGAGTGCAATGTATGATACATTTAATAAATGGTGGTCAAACAATTATGAAGATGAAGTGCCATCAAAGGATGAATTAAAAGAATTCCTTTCTGAAAAGTTAGGTCGTCAAATTAAATCAACAGTTTCAAATGTTTCATTACTCTAAATATATTTATTCTAAATATAAATATTATTATTAATTAAAAACATAATAATTAATAATAATAATGTCAGACTTAAAATGTCCAAAATGTTCATCATCAGAAAACAGTTATTTATTCTGCAAAGAATGCACTACATATTATTGTATTGATTGTTGTTGTAATTTTTACCAAGATGAAGAAACAAATAAGGTTGTTTCTAATCATAATCCTCATTGTGATAAAATAGAAGATTCATCATCTATTGATTTAAGTGATTATGATGATTAAATATACAATTTTTATAAAATAAAAATTATTGATTTGATATTATTAGAATATCAAATATACATCATTAATATTTAAATATACATCATAGAATGTGATGTTTTATCTTCTTTAGGAACTTTAAATTGTTCAATACTTTGTTGAAAATCATCTCTTGATAATTTTTTATGTAATCCATTTAATGTTAATGATGTTTTCATACTTCTAACACAATAATTTTCTTTAGCTAATTGAAATAATTTTCTCATATCTCCGCCAAAATATTTAAATCTATCAATATTATCTTTTATATCTTTCTCATTAATAGCATTATCTTCTAATTCCCATTTTTCTTGAATAATAAAACTATTAAGTATTTCTAATAGTTCTGTTTCATTATAACCATTGATTTCTAATTTAATAGTAAATCTTCTTTCTAATCCTTTATTAAATGCTAAAAAGCTTTCTTCTATTTCTTCTTTATATCCACCAACAATTAATAACCAAGGTCTATCAGTCCGAGACATATTAAGATTAATAGTATCAATACATTCTTTAGCAAATGAATCACGACCTTCCTTATTACCTAAACTATATACTTCATCTATAAATAATACACCTCCTAATGCTGAATCAATTACCTTTTGAGTTTTATCTGCAGTTTGTCCTAAATATTTTGCAACTAAATCGGAGCGTGTTGCTGTAATAAATGTATCATTTTCTAAAAATCCAAGTTTTAAATATATAGAACCCATTATTTTAGCAATTGTTGTTTTACCCACGCCAGGTGGACCCATAATCATAATATGATTCATCTCATTAGAATGTTGTTCATTGATATCATGTAAGAAATAACAGATTGAACGAAATACTTTTTCTTTTACATTATTCATTCCGATAATTGTAGTTAATTCTTCTAATGCTGGAATAATATTATATAATTTTCTAAATTTATTATTTGACATAAAATCAAATTTATTAGCTAGGTTCTTTAAATTAATTATATCATAAATATTATTTAATTTTTTAAATATTTCAGTTGCCATATCATCAATAAGATCTGGAGATGATTTCTTATATCTCTTAATTTTTTTAAATTCACTAGCCAATACATCTAATGCATTTGATTTACGTTTATTATTTGGTGGGTCAACTTTATTCTTTAATTGTTCATATTTTAGTTTTAATGAAAACATATTAGTAGTATTTTCTTCTAATTCTTTTTTTAATTCATTATTAGTATGTTTTAAATCCATAACTTCTTTCTCACAAAAATTATTATACATCATAAATGCCCACATATTATTTAATTTATTATTAGTTGTTTCAACAAATTCACGAAATCTAATATCCAAATCAATTATTTCAAATATATTTAGTTGTTCACTCATTATAATTACTATTAATATTAATATTATTATATATTTAAATAAATAATAATATTAATGATATGCGCTTTTTGATTATTATAATATTATATATTAATATATATAATATAATGGATAACTATTGCGAGTCTGTTATTGATAAGAATATTAATAATAAAAAAGGAATTACATTTGAAGAAAGATTTATTGATATAATGTCTGATCCAAATAATAAATTTATTATTAGATGTCCTAATGCAGGGAAGATTATAAATAATACTGTTATTTTACATAATAATATTAAAGTTTATAAAGATTGTTATTATGGTTCATTTTCAAAAATACTTTCATTAAATAAAGGCTGTCATGAACCAGCTGAAGAAAGAATGTTTCAATTAGTTTTAAATGATATTAATAATTATAATTCTGAGAATGAGAATAAGAATAAGAATACTATTATGATAGAATTAGGTTCATATTGGGCATTTTATTCTATTTGGTTTAATAAAACTATAAATAATGCTAAAAATTATTGTATTGAACCTGATATAAATAATTTAAATATAGGTAAAAAGAATGCAAAATTAAATAATGTTGATATTGATTTTACTAAAGGCTTCATTGGTAAAAATCATATAAATATATGTGATTTTATGAAAGAAAAGAATATAGATTACGTTGATATTCTTCATAGTGATATTCAAGGTTATGAATATGAAATGTTAACAGATATTGTTCCTTTATTACAAGAAAATAAAATTAAATATTTATTTATATCAACACATAGTGATGATATTCATTATAAATGTATTGATTTATTAAAAAATAATAATTATAGAATTATTGCATCTTCTGATTTTGAGACTGAAACATTCTGTTTTGATGGAATAATAGTAGCATGCCATAATAGTAATAATAATATTGATTATTATAATTTAGGTTGTAGAAAACATACAAAATTAATAAATTAAATTAAGTAATATAAACAATATTTACTAATATAATATAACTATGGATGTAGATACAATAATTATTAGAAAAAAAGAAATTCTTTCTGAAATTAATATTCATCAAAAAAAACTATTAACATTAGAAACAGAATTATTAACACTTGAAAAAATGGTTGCTAATTTTAGTGAAATGAATATTGCTGATTCATTATCATTAAGTGAACAACAAAAAAGTATTGTTGAATCAAAAGAAAAAAATATATTAGTAGTTGCATGTCCTGGATCTGGTAAAACTCATACATTGATTTCTAAATATATTCATTTAGTCACTAAAGATAAAATTAATCCAGCAAATATTATTATGATTACTTTTACTAAAAAAGCTGGTATGGAAATGAATCAACGTATTAGTAATATTTTACCAAATAAACTACCATATTATGTTGGTTCATTACATGGATTAGGATTTAGATTATTACAAGAATATAATAAAATTAATTATACTGTTTTAGATGAAAATGATAGTCATACTATTATGCGTAAATGTGCAGATATTGTTTTAGTTCCTTGCACTGAATTATGTGATGATGAAGTTGCTTTAGTTAGAAGACAAATTGTTTATATTTATGATAAAATTTCTACTAGTTATCCGCCAAATATTAATGATGCTATTAAGCAGCTTAGTATTTCTGCTAAATATAAAACTATTATTAATAATATTTTAAAAGAATATAAGAATGAAAAGAAGAAACAAAATTTAGTAGATTTCAATGATTTAATGATTCAATTCTGTCAATTATTAGGAACAAAGAAAATTAATCCATTTTTAGAAAATATTAAATATATATTTTTTGACGAGTATCAAGATGTTAATCCTGTTCAAAATTATATATTAAGTTGTTTTAAGAATACAGCTAATATTATGGTTGTTGGCGACGATGCTCAGGCTATTTATGCTTTTCGTGGTAGTTCAGTTAAATATATTTGGGATTTTAAAAATACTTTTGACAATGTTGCAACATATTATTTAGAAACAAATTATCGTTCAACGCCTTCTATTGTTAATTGTTTTCAAGATATTATTAGTCATAATATAAATCAATTTACAAAAAATGTTAAATCAAATCAAACAGAGAATGGATTAAAACCATATATTATGTGCCATAATACAAATATTGAACAATATAAATGGGTAGCAGATGATATTGCTAAAAAATATAAAAACGGTATACCATTAAGAGAAATGGTTGTTTTATCTAGAAAAAATAGTTCATTAGATATGTTAGAACACGAATTATTAAATCATTCAATTCCAGTTATTAAAAGTATTGGTATATCTTTATTAAATAAACAACATATTAAAGATTTTATTGCATTTTTAATTATTATTACTAATCCAAAATCTTTAATTCATTGGAAAAGAATTCTAGCTTTACATAAACAGATTGGTATTGCTAGAGCAAATGAAATATGTGATTTAAATGATAATATTAATGAAGCTATTAGTGAATTTCTAGAAGACAACCCTAATATAACTAGCTTACAATTATTATTAGATTTTATGATAAGTTTAAAACACAAATCGATTAAAGAACAAATTCATATGATTCAATTTTATTTAATTAATTTATGGGAAATTAATAATACTCATGCTAAAAGTTATAATATGGAAAGTAGAAAGAATGATTTATTAGCATTATTAATGTTTATGAATAAACAATCAATTGAAGAATTTATTAGTAATATTCATTTAAATTTAGAAATTGATGCAGTTGAAGATTGTTTATTTTTATCAACAGTTCATGGCAGTAAAGGTTTAGAATGGGAACATGTTTATATTATTGATATGGATTGTAAAAATTTTCCAAATGTTAGACAAAGTTATTATAAGGATGAAATAGATAATGTTATGGAAGAACGTCGTCTTTTTTATGTAGCTGCATCAAGAGCTAAGAAATATTTATGTATTAATTTTTATCAAGATAATCAGGTTGCTATATCTCCATTTATTAGAGAATTAAATAATACAACTTATATTGGTTCTAATTTATCAAAATCATTATCAGCTAATTATCAATTTACAGGAAATATTTCAACAGATGTTAATAATTATTTAAGATATAATGGTTATGAATCATTATCTGAAATGGTTTTAGAAATACCATCAAATAAAGAAAATATTGGATTAAAAATGGAATTGCCAGTTCCAACAACTATTAAAAATAGATTTATTGTAGGTAATATGATGGATATATTAGTATCAAAAATACTTCATAATAATTTCAGTCAGAATATTGATGTATTTGAATTAAATCAAAATAATAATAAATTACCAGAAAAAATATATCAAGACTATATTGATAAATATAATGATTGGAGAAATATAATAGATGAAATGTTTTATATTGCTACATGTAAATATACAAATGATAATTCTATGAATAATATTAATATTGATGAATGGAAAACTTATTTATGCTCAGACTTAATAAATAATTATTATTCATCTGTTGAAAAATGTATTGTTAAATTAATTAATTCTATGAATAATAATATGATTAAAATTCATACAAATATAACAATGAGTCCAATTAAAGGTGAAATTGATTTTATGATAAATGATACATTGATTGAAATGAAAACATCACCAGATGATGCGTGCACTTTTCCAAATGTATGTCAAGCTTTAATGTATGGATATTTATTAAAAAAGAAAAATATTGAGATTAATAATATTATAATATTAAATATATGGGATGGAACTATTAATAAATTTGATGTTAGTTCTTTTAATTTTATTAAATTTAAGAAAATATTATATAATGCAAATAAGAATTAATAATATATATTATAATATATATTATGAATAAACAATTAGGAGGTTATATTAATACTAGTATAATGGCTGAAATTATAGTTAGTTTATCGGAATACTATAAACAATCTTCAGAAAAAAAAATAGCTATAAATAATAGTATTACAAATACAGGACATGGTAGTATATTTTTAGGTTCATCTTTACGATTAGAAGGAGCTAATAAAAATATTAGAATGTTAATTGGTGCTCATTTTTCAAATTCAAATAATGATAATTTAGAAATAGGAGTATTTGGAGGTGGATGCGAAATAGGAGAGTTAACAATTGATACTATTATTAGAGAAACAATAGAAGAAATTTTCAATATAATACCAAATAAAACTATTATTAAAAATATTAGAGATTTTTTAAATAATAATACAAATTATTATTTTATTGTAAGTACTAGTACTAGTACTAATATATCATATTCTTATATTTTTGATGTAAGTGTATTAGGTGATTTTATTAAAATCATGATAGAAAATGATCCATCTTTAAAAGTTCCAACTGTTAATACAATGTCAAATTTATCTACATATTTAATATCAAATGCGCAATTTGAAGACAAATCATCATTTGATGGTGAAGCTTCTACAAATTATTTTCCATTTTTTATTTATGGTGATGACATACCAATTATTAATTATCCAACTATTAATTTAGTTAAATTTATGAATGAAAGAATAGTTAGTAGCGAATATAGAAGCCAATATAAACAAATTGGATTAAATGAAATAAGCTATTTATCATTTGCATCATTAAAAAAAATATTAGATAGTGTTTCATCTGGAAATTATAATATGTATAATTTTACTACTAAACAAAGAGTGTAACTGGAATTTCAAGTGTTTTTTTTACAATTACTAACAACTCCATTACAAGAAATATTAAAATTAATAGTTTAATATTTATTATTCTAATAAATAATATAATGAATATAATTTTAAGTTATCCTAGATCTGGGAATCATTTAACAAGATTTTTTATTGAATTACTATATGAACAACCAACATTTGGATGTTCATGTAATACCCATGATATACCAATTTATAAAAATAAATTTATAAATAATATACCATTTAATATTAATGAAAATAATATTAATAAAGATATTTGTTATTATAAATATCATGATAGTCCATATATTGATTGTAAGAATTTAATATTTATTTTAAGAAATCCACGAGAAGTTTTATTAAGACATAATAATTATGAAATGAAATATGATAATTTTGATATATATTTTAAATGTTTAGACTATTATCTTAATTTTAATGGAAATAAAATATTATTTTTTTATGAAGATATTGTATTAAATAAAATAGATTTTGTTAATAAATTATATAATTTTTTGGAATGCTCTAATAATATAAAATTAGAATGGGTTATTAATAATATTGATTATTTATATAATGAATCAAAAAATGGTAAGAAACGTTCATGGGGCGGTGTTGTTTCAAATAGCATAAATTATTATTATCCTAAAATAAATAATCAACATATTAAAAATAAATTTGATAAATATTTATCTGAAAAATTAAGTAATCCAAATTATTCATTTATTGTAGATAAATATCAATAACCTTAGATTATAATGTATGCTAACAGTTTTGGCTATTATTTAAGTTCAAAATGAATAAAAGATTAAACTATATTTTTTAATTGTAAATATTTATTCTTGTTTTGGGGATTGAAAAACTTTTTTTTTCAATACATCCAAAATATGTTTAAATATCTCGCTTTAAAGCGAGATATTTATTCTTGTATTTGAGATATTTTTGATAATATATATTATGCATACCTTTAAATTCTGTCCTACATTGAGGACATTTTGGTGTTACACGCTTGGCTATTTCTCTTTCTTTGTAAGTTTGAATACATCTTGAGCAGAATAAATGTCCACATGGTATTAAAACAGTGTTAACTTCATTATTTAAACATAATACACAATTTAATCTTTCTGAATATGAAACGCCTATTTTGGCCTGACGTTCTTGGTCTAATTCATGTATATTTTGTTGTAGAGTTGGTCCACGTAATGCTCTTTGTGCAGCTGCTGCAGCACCCTGGTGTTCTTCGTTTCGTAAAGCGGCGATTAGACGTGGATCTTCTCTTAAAGCTGCCATTAATTCGTCTATTTCATCTCCTCGTGCAGGCGCAGGCCGTTCAAGACCTTGTGCCTCGGCTAGTAAAGCAGCTATTACACGTGGATTTTCTAGTAAATCGGCAATTATTTCGTTTCTTTCTTCCGCTATACGAGCTGCTTCAATCGCAGCTTCACGAGCTTCTGCAGCTGGTCTTGCAGCAACTAGTGCTGCATTTCGTAATGCATCGTGTTCACGATTTGCTGCTGCTAGCATAGCGTTTTGTGCTAAAGCTTGTGGTGGAAGCCTTTCCCTCTGACCGGGCATGTCAAGTATTTGTAGAATTCTATTGACCATTTCTGTCACCCTTTGTATACCTGATATTATTATTATATCTGGCACATGTCTGATTAATACTCTTCTATTATTTTCTATTATTTCTGAAAATATTATTCGTGCTCGCTCTATAGCATATCCTTTTATTAACATATGATTTAATGTATTATATATACTATTATTTACATTCAAATGATTGTTTTTTCTTATTCCAATTAATTCATTTTGGGTCTGTGCAAGGTACCCACGATAAATTCTTTGTTGTTCTAATGCGTCAGCATTATTAAATACATTTTGCATTTCTTCAACTCTTTGTAAAAAATTTAATAATATTATATCATCTCTATGTTGATTACGTATTTCAATTAAATTTGGATTTATTAATCCAGCCATTATATAAAATAATTTAGATATTAAATTATAATTATTATTATAATGAATAATAGTAATAGATATATGGGCAAATTAATCGATGCAAAATTATTGCCAAAAGATGATGATGGATATACTTGTTGTAGATGGTGTAATGGTCCAGTTAAACCACCTAAAAGAACTATGTGTAGTCCTGAATGTGTTCATGAATTAAGTTTAAGAACAAATGGTAATTATTTAAGAAATTGTGTTTATAAAAGAGATAAAGGTATTTGTGCGATTTGTAATATTGATACTAAACAAACAGCAAAAAAAATATTATTATTAGAAGGAGAAGAAAAAGAGGAATGTTTAAAAGAATACTCAATTTCTTTAAAAAGAAAAATATGGATGAAAAAACATGGTGGTGGATTATGGGACGCAGACCATATTATTGCAGTTAAAGATGGCGGTGGATTATGTGGTTTAGATAATCTTAGAACTTTATGTATTAAATGTCATAAGAATGAAACTAAAATATTATTAACAAAATCTAAGAAAGAATAATTAGATTATTTATAACATATACAACATTTATTTTGACAATATTTTATAATGCAATCATTACAAAGTGAATGATTACATTTTAATTTAAATAATTCAGTTTTAATATTACATGTCGGACATTTACTATATCTCGATATATCATTTTCTAAATATCTTATTGTTATTGAATTATCTATATTAATTAATTTATTAATATTAATATTATTTTTTTTATATAATAAATTCCTCTCATAATCACCTGTTAAGGAAATTAACATATCTATATAAGGTTTTTTAGGTTTAAGTTGAATCGCTTTCATTAATAATGCTTTCTTTTTATTAATATCACTAATTAATTTTGCGTGTTCATAATAAGCTCTATAATTATTCGATAAATTATTAAATATTTCTTCAGCTGATATTATATCTTTCTTAAAAGTCCATAAATATATTGCTTTATTTATTTGTGCATTTTCATCATTATTAATTAATCCAATATTATTATAATAAAAATATAAATCTCTATTTCCTTGACATAAATATTCATATGCTAAATTTGTTGCTGATAATATGTGATTATTATCAGCACCTAATTTAAAATATTTAATAGAGTCTTCTTTTTTATTAAGAATATTTAAAATAATTCCCAATGTGCAACTAATATTATAATTATTATTAATAATAATTGCCTCTAGTAATATATTAATAGCAGTTGTAAATTCTTTCTTTGATATATAATATAATGCAACTATTACCATTATATCTGGATTATCTTGATTATAATTATTAGGACACATATTATTAAAATTATTAAAAATATCAATTATTATATTTTCATATTTTTTTTTCATATCTGGATCGAAATCTAAATTACAATATAATTCAATATCCTCTAAATCCATATGATTATTATATTTATATAATATATGTTTAATAAGATTAGCTAGCTTTTTATATTATTGTGGGAAAAATTGATGACCTACAAGGATATTAATTATTTACCACGAGAGATATTGTTAGAATACATTAAATATATGTGTTATGTGCAATTCAAAATCGATATTAATAACCTTCGGTTATTTTGAATTATTACACACTACCCATATGTATGAGAACGAATATCAATAAATTTTTTTATAATTAATTATAATGAAATTTAGTGATATTTATATTGAGACTAAAATTAAGGAAATTAATAATATTGAATATGAAGAAAGAAATATAATAAAAGAATTAATTCCAATAAATAAAGACTTGTATTATTTATGGGGGAATATAGGCAATTCTTTATTATTAAATTATAAATTCAATTCCAATAATAAAATTAAAAAAATAAAAGAATTATGTTTTGATATTGAGACTAAAATAAAACGTGGTGATTTTGATATTGTTATATTAGATATTAAAAATGTTTTATTACCATATTTAGATAAATTAACTAATGAAGAAATTAATATTATAAAAGAAGCACATAGAGAATCAGCAGGTCCATTATATGAATATCATCCTTATATAAGTACACCTCAAATATTTATTGATTTATTTAATTATAAATAACACATGCAAAAGAAAGCATTTCCAACACAATAAATAATAAGAATGATTGAAATAAACCATGCAGCTTTATCAACATCATCATAAAAATCCAAATCTTTCATCATATAGTTGTTATTTAATGCATAACCACATTTTTCATAATATTTTCTAACACCAACTCCAGAAATAACAGCTATCGTATGATAATTGTTATTTACTGCAATACGTTCTGCTTCTTTCAACAACATTTTACCAAAACCACGATGCTGATAAGATTCACGTGGCGAATTAGCTTGTGAATCATTTTTCTTTGATTTATGGGGTGTCATATTACCATATACATGCAATTCACGAACAACTGCTACATTATTTAAGAATGGGAATAGATTAACATCCTCATCTTTATTAATACTCACAGATTTATCTCTAGAATATCCTCCGGTTAATATCATTCCCATATTAGGACTAAGTCGCAGCCGACAAAATCCATAAATAATTTCTTTATCTGGTGATTCAATTGAAATAAAATATTCATGACCACCAGATGCATCATATTCACGAATATTCATAATAATATTATTAATATCTGTTTTTTTATTTCTAACTTCACGGCATCGAATACATTTACAAACCAAATTCTTTTTCTTCATATCTTCTTCAAGTAATTGCCGTAAATTCGGAACATTATTTCCCGCATAAACATAACTAACAGGAATATCACGAATAACACGAGCAAGACGAATACTGGGCGGTGTATGAGATTTAGCATAAATTAGAACATCAATTAAATCTTCATGAGAGTAATGTAAATATTCTCCCTTATCCTCCCATTGTTTTGTAACTGTCCAATCAACACTTTGAAATGGATAATATTTAGCTTCATCAAATGTAATATTTGGATCAGCAAAATTATATTCTCCATTTTCTTCTATTCTAAATATCTGGTTAATTAGAGCTTTATCTTTATCTGGTGAAGCATTTGGCAAATCAAACATCAAATGAATCTCTACCTTAAACCCACAATTTAATAAATTATAAATACCACGTTTAACATCATCATAATAACAACCACGATTAATTTTCTTAAGAATTTCATAATCCAAATGCTGCACTCCAATTTGAACACGAGTGCAATTCATTCGACGCAATAATTTAATTTCATCAGCTGTAACATGGTCTGGACGTGTTTCCATAGTCAGACCAATAATGCGAACATCAGTAGTTTGATTAATTTCAATCTCTTCTTCCAAACTAAGTCGGGGACGCATATTTGAACATTGTTCTGTTTTATCATGATAATAAGTATTAGCTGCATAATATAAATCACGAACAAATTCAATTCGATAATCAATTGGATAACTACCCCATGTTCCACCAAGAATATATAATTCTACTTTATCAACTGGTAAACCACACAATTCTAATGCAGATGCACGATGCCATACTTGCCATGCTGCATCAAATTTATTTTCATTTGCACGACGAACAGCTGGTTCATTAAAAAGATAAGAACGAGGTTGAGGTGTCCAATTATTTTCTTCATGAGCTGGTTCATTAGGACAATAATAACAATTATGTTCACATGTAAAGTCTTGACCATTAGGACGAGGTGATGTAAGAACTGTAATTTGAGTAATACCACTAGTCGCACGAGTCTCATTACGAATATTAAATTTCTCAAAATGTTTATTAGGCTTAATTGTTTTATTTTGAATACATTTTTTGTATAAATAATTCAAAATAATAACACCTGGAACTACTTTATGCTTTTTTCTCATAGCAAAAACTAATTTCTTATATTCTTTATCAGTAGTATTATCGTTAATATTATTAATCAAATCAATCAAATATGCTTCTTCTTTGTCCTTATTATTATCCATACGTTCATGGAGAAATAAATGATTAAATTGATGGTCTTCAATATCAGAAATGTTTGTCATTAAATAGATAATCTTATATAAAATAATATTAATAAATCAATTTTTCTTACGCCCTATCAATTTTTATTTTGGATATCTAATCATTATATTCAATAATAATATCATCATCGCTTTCTTCTATTAATATATAATTTTCTTGTTTTCCTAATTTCATTCTTTGTCGATAATATTTTGATTTTGCTGCTATTTTTTCTTTATTATTATTACGATATTTTGCTTGTTTTTGATTTCTTTTATTATAATAAAAATTACATAATTTAATTTCTTCATCTGTAAATAATTTAATAGTATCTTCACTTATATGCATATATAAGTGAGAATAATAATAATATTTTTCAATTGTATTATAATCACAAAAGCGACATTGACGGAGTGGCATATAAATTAATTAAATGAATATATAAATAATAAAATAATCAATTTTTCTATTTTGGATATCTATTTTTCTAATCATTATATTCAATAAAACCAAATGTCGGCAAAGCTATATATTTAAAAGTACTCAAAATTAGCTACAGTCCCACCATTATCATAATGATAATCTACCCACTTAGAAACACGAGATGGATGTAATGCCTTTGCCATTAGCTCATATTCAAGTAGTTTAGTGCGTGCTTTGCTCATTGCTTGATAATCCAAATCAAATAATGATTCTAATGAGTCATTTACTATAAGCTTATTGTGAATATCTAGAATATTATTATTTGAAATAATTTTTCGTTCCAACATTTTTTCAATAAATTGAAAAGCATTTGGATTATATGTTGCAATATAATACACATTATGGTGATTATTATTTACAACGAGTGGTTCCAAATAAGAAAGTGCACTTGGATTTGTCATGATACGAGTATCATCTATTAATTCAGGATGTTTCATCAAAATATCCATTGCATTTGTATTTTCAGACAATTTCCATATGCAAATTTTATCCAAATTCTGTTCAAGAATATGAATAGCATTTGGATTAGATGATAAATAACTAAAATCAATTTTATCCAAATTTTGTTCAAGAATACTGATAACTTCAGGATTCGTATTCAGGCACACACTGGTCCAATTGACCTTGTCTAGATTATTATTAATCAATTGCATTGCTGATGGATTAGAAGATAACATAAGCCAATTAATTTTATCCTGATTTTTTTCAAGAATCTTAATTGCATCACTGCATGTATTTTGAGAGAATTTATTCCATTGTATTTCATCAGGATGTGTTTCAAGAAATGCTATTACTACTGGATTGCTGCTATACATATTCATCCATTCCCAATGAAAGCGATTAAATTTTGTGAATGAATGTTCAAGAAGAGGACCTATACGAAGATTGGTATTTTGAACAAGACCATCCAAATTAATTTTATCAATATTTTTCATCAATAGTTCAACTGCTTCATTGCTTGAATTCATGGATACATAATATAGATAATCATTATATTTGTATCCCAGAAAATAAGTTTTAGTAATATTTATATGTGGGTTCAAATAAGGAGCAATTACCTGATATTCAAACATATTTTTTTTATATTTGCTAAAAATAATAGGAGCTTTTTTACATTGAGTCTCGAATAGTTTTTTAAGCTTAGGATATTTGTAAATGAGAGTTTCAGTAGTCATATAATAGTTTATTAAATGAATATTAGTTATTTTATTTTTCAATTTTTATTTATTTTGGATATCAATCAATTAACACAATTACCATGTTTTCTAATAGTTCCATCAGGATTATAATAAACAATATTATTACAATTTGGACAGATAGTAGTAATACCATCAACTACTCTGCATGGTGAACGATTACCTCCATTAAGGGGGACATAATCAATTCTAAAAGTAAATAATTCTCGTTCTTTAAATGTATCCTGAGTAATATAAATAATGTTTAAATTACTCTCTATACTCCCTTCGATAATATTTATATTATACTTATGAAGAACACCTACTTCTTCATCAGTCATAATAACAATAGCTCTCTTATAAGTATCTACTGTGGTTATAATTAATTTATCTTTAATAATTGGATAATAAGTATCAAATAATGTAGTTATTGTCCAAATAGCTCCAGTAGTTCTAATAGCATAACAATATTCACCAACTATAATTTCATTAATATTAGAACATAATAAGATTCGTGATATATCAATATTTTGATTAATAATATTAATATATGAAGTATCATTATTGTTAATATTTAAAAATAGAGAATAAAGTGGTAAATTATAATGATAAGATAGTTTATTTAATTGTTTACTATAATCAATAATATCTTGATTATTTCTAATAGTTGAGTATTTTTTTATCTTAATAACTCCATTAGGTATAATAATAATATTATCTTTCTTATCTCTCAAATTATAAGGAATATTATGTTGATTTAATAGATTAATTATATCTTCCATTGATTATTTATTATTAATAATCTTTTATTTAAATATATCAATTTTTCTATCTCCAAATCAATTTTTTTCTACAATTATTATATGCATACCATAATTTTATTAATAATATTATTTATACTTGTATTAATGTATTATTTTAAATATAATAAAAATAATCAAGAACATTTTGAATTAAATCAAAATATACCAAAAGTTATTTATTTAACATATAAAATAAAAAATATACCTGAATCTGTTATTAATAAATTTAAACAAGTATATCCAGATTATGAAATTAAAATATATGATAATAATGATTGTATTGATTTTTTGAATAAAGAATTTGGACAAGAATATGTTGATATTTTTAATTTTATTAAAGATGGACCAATTAAAGCTGATTTCTGGAGAGTATGTATATTATATAAATATGGTGGAATTTATAGTGATGTAGATGTTGTTCCAAATATTAATATAGAAGAAATATTAGAATCAGATACAACATTTTTAACATGTATTTCACATGATTATTTTACTTTAAATCCTCATTTTATTGTATGTATTCCAAATCATATAGTTCTTAAATTATGTATTGATAAATATTTAGAATTTTATAGAAATAAGAAAATATATAACTATTGGGACTGGTCTGTTGTTTTTATAATAAAAAATATAATTAAAAAAAAAATTGATGTAACTATATTTACAAAAAATATATATTTGGATAAGGATAATAATAAATATCAATTTTTAAATGAAAAAATTAAATTTAATATATTGGATTTTAATTTAATTCATTTATTATATAAAATTTTTATTTCAGAAACAGATAGAAAATGTGTTTATAATAATAAAGTGATTTTATATAATAAAAATAACAATTATAAAGAACATCAATTTTTATAATACTTATTTTTCTACAAATAAAATTCTAAAATTATTATATGCATACCATAATTTTATTAATAATATTATTTATACTTGTATTAATGTATTATTTTAAATATAATAAAAATAATCAAGAACATTTTGAATTAAACCAAAATATACCAAAAGTTATTTATTTAACTTATAAAACAAAAGACATACCTGAATCTGTTATTAATAAATTTAAACAAGTATATCCAGATTATGAAATTAAAATATACGATAATAATGATTGTATTGATTTTTTGAATAAAGAATTTGGACAAGAATATGTTGATATTTTTAATTTTATTAAAGATGGACCAATTAAAGCTGATTTTTGGAGAGTATGTATATTATATAAATATGGTGGAATTTATAGTGATGTAGATGTTGTTCCAGTTAAAAATGTTAATGAAATATTATTACCAGATACTACATTTTTAACATGTATATGTTCTTTTTTTAATAATATCACGCCGCATTTTATTGTAAGTGCACCTAATAATATAGTTCTTAAAATGTGTATTGATAAATATATGGAATTTTATAGAACTAAAAAAGAATATACATATTGGGGATGGTCTATTATGCATGTAATGAAACCTATATTATGTAAATTATTAAATAAGTGTGTAGATAAAGATGGAGTTTATTATGATGATAATAAAAATCAATATCAATTCTTACAAGAAGTATCTAATTTTAAATTTACTGATTTATTTCATCTAATAAAATTATATCATAGACTTACTAATTTAGGTAGTGGAATGCATTGTGAATATGATAATAAAATAATTTTATATAATAAAAATGAAAATTATTCTAATCATGGATTTTAATCATCAATTCTAACAATAATTTTATATTCTCTATTACTAACCATATGTTTTATAAAAATTGATTTTATTAATTTTAAATAAAATTAATAAGATTAATAATAAGATTATGTTTTACATAAAAGAAGCTGGTAATACAATGGTTCAAACAATGGATAAATTTAAGAAAGAAAATAATATTAATAATAAAGTTTGTTATTGTGGTAGATTAGACCCAATGGCTAGAGGTTTAGTTTTATTATTAGTTGGAGAAGATTGTAAAAAAATGGATCAATATTTAAGCACAATAAAAGAATATGAATTTGAAATATTATTTGGATTATCAACAGATACAGATGATCCATTAGGAGTATTTGATAATATTCATGAATATAATGAAGATAATATAAAATATTATTATGAACAGATTAAAGAATATTTATCTGAAAAATGTAAAAATGGTTCTTTTGAACAAAAGTTTCATAATTATAGTTCAAAAAGAGTTAATGGTATACCTTTATGGAAGCATAATAAGAATGAAATGCATCATGCTATGCATGATGCTATGCATCATGTTACTATTTATAATGTAGAGTTTAAAGAAATTAAAAAATATAATTTTAATGAATGGAAAGATAATATTATAACAACTATAAATAAAATAGATAAAAAAAATGACTTTAGACAAGATATTATTATTAATAATTATAATTCTATGAATATTAATTATAATAATTATAATTATAGTATCCCTATTAAAATTACTGTATCTAGTGGATTTTATGTTAGACAATTAGTTGCTGATATTAAAAATCATTTTAATATAGCAATTCTTACTTTTGATATTAATAGAACCAATATTTTTTAATTTGTGTTATATTCTCATAAAGAATAATAACTCTTTTGTGTTTGCAGTTTAAAAGTATTACTTTTAAACTGCAAAATACACATTTATTTAATTTAAAAAATAAGATATAATTATTATTAATATGGCATTTATAAATAGAATATCGGATATTAATAATAAATTAGATATAAATATAGAAAATCAAAATATTTCAAATACTAAATTAAATAATATTGATGATAATATTGAAACTGTAAGAGAATTAACTGTTTCTTCTAATACTTATTTAAATCAAATTGCATCATCTATTAATAATTTAGGCGGTTCATCTGGAACTACTAGTGGAACTGTTAATATTAAAGATAGTTATGGTAATTCGTTAAGTAGCACAAGTGGAGCATTAAATGCAAATGTAAGTGGGACTATTTTAAATACAATTCATACTGATTTATCATCTACTATTCATGGAGATCTAGTATCAACAAATACAAAATTAGATACTATTCATACAGATTTAGATGGTTTGACTTTTGACGGTAGTAGTAATTTAAATGTTAAGATATCTAATCAAATTTCAGGATATGCAACTGAAACAACATTAACATCAACAAATACAAAATTAGATACTATTCATACAGATTTAGATGGATTAACTTTTGATGGTAGTAGTAATTTAAATGTTAATATTGCTTCAGGTTCTATATCTATTTCTTCTGTTAATATTAAAGATAGTGCTGGTAATAATCTTACTAGTACAGCTAATGCATTAGATGTTAATATTAAAACAAGTTCTCAATTAGATACTCTTCACACAGATTTAGATACAACAATTCATGGAGACTTAACATCAACGAATATAAAATTAGATACTCTTCACACAGATTTAGATACAACAATTCATGGAGACTTAACATCAACGAATATAAAATTAGATACTCTTCACACAGATTTAGATACAACAATTCATGGAGACTTAACATCAACAAATATAAAATTAGATACTCTTCACACAGATTTAGATACAACAAATATAAAATTAGATACAATTCATACAGATTTAGATACAACAATTCATGGAGATTTAGTATTAACTAATACAAAATTAGATACAATACATACAGATTTAGATATAACTATTCACGGAGATATTATAACTACTAATACTAAATTAGATACAATTCATACAGATTTATATTCAACAAATATAAAATTAGATACAATTCATACAGATTTAGATATAACAATTCACGGAGACTTAACATCAACAAATACTAAATTAGATACAATTCATACAGATTTAGATATAACTATTCACGGAGATATTATAACTACTAATACTAAATTAGATACAATTCATACAGATTTAGATGTAACTATCCATAATGATATAGTATCAACGAATATAAAATTAGATACAATTCATACAGATTTATATTCAACAAATATAAAATTAGATACTTTACATACAGATTTAGATACAACAATTCATGGAGATTTAGTATTAACTAATACAAAATTAGATACAATACATATAGATTTAGATACAACAATTCATGGAGATATTATAACTACTAATACTAAATTAGATACAATTCATACAGATTTAGGAACTACTATTCACGGAGACTTAACATTAACAAATACAAAATTAGATACTATTCATACAGATTTAGGAACTACTATTCACGGAGACTTAACATCGACGAAT
>Ga0214919_10002879_pt1 | contig 26574 bp, 27 predicted proteins | sample LL1503_MetaG_FD_177994 | JGI IMG/M metagenome (GOLD analysis project Ga0214919, IMG submission 177994) | Freshwater microbial communities from Lake Lanier, Atlanta, Georgia, United States - LL-1503 | ecosystem: Environmental > Aquatic > Freshwater > Lake | place: USA: Georgia | collected...
GGCCGGCCACCAGCACCACCCCTTTCCCCTGCCCGTGGGCGGCGACAAGTCGCCCCCAATCCTCGGGGCAATCGTGGAAGAGCGGGATCGCGTGCTCGGGGCCAATGCTCGCGAGGACGGTCGCTTCCACCGTCACGCGCCCCAGGTTGCGATACGACTCGCGGGCGACTTCGTGCACGCGCGCCTCGTCGAAGTCCGGAAAGGCGGCCGCGATTTGCCGCTCCACCACGCCGCGCCGAATCCCGAACGGGGAATAGCCCCAGGTACCGATCACACCAGCGACCTGCGCCGCCCGCCGCACGCCGAGTGGAGCGAGCAATCCCGTGAACACTCGCAATGCGGCGTACTCGATGCGGTGCAGGACGGTTGGCCTTCGGAGCGCACGCGCTCTTGGCGTCACCGAGGGCGTCACCGAGGGCGGCCCCGAGGGGACGGGAGCGGTCACGGCTCCGCGCGCTGCAACCCGGCGAGGCGCGCGTAGGAGCCGCCGAGCGCCAGCAGTTCGGGGTGAGTCCCGCGCTCAATCACGCGCCCCTTGTCGAGCACTAAAATCTGCGAGGCATTGGCGATGGTGCTCAACCGGTGCGCAATCACGAACACGGTACGCCCGGCCAGCAGCCGATCGATCGCTTCCTGGACCAAGCGCTCGCTCTCGGTGTCCAGGGCCGAGGTCGCTTCGTCGAGAATGAGGATTGGAGGATCGGTGAGCAAGGCGCGCGCGATCGCGATGCGCTGGCGTTGCCCACCCGACAACCGGGTGCCGCGTTCTCCGAGCACAGTGTTGTAGCCGTCTGGGAGCGCGGCAATGAATGCGTGCGCATTCGCCGCACGGGCGGCGGCCTCGACCTGCGCGTCCGTATACCGCTCGGCGGCTCCATAGGCGATGTTCGCACGTACGGTGTCGTTGAAGAGCACCGTATCTTGGCTCACAATGCCGGTGAGCGCGCGGAGCGACGGGAGCTTGAGATCGCGCGTGTCGATGCCGTCGAGTGTGATGCGACCGCTCGTCGGTTCGATGAAGCGCGGAATCAAATCCACCATGGTGCTCTTCCCCGCTCCGCTCGATCCTACTAATGCCACCACCTCGCCACGGCGTGCGGAGAGCGAGATGTCCTGCAGTACCAGCTCGTCGCCGTACGAGAAGGAGACCTGCTCGAAGGCGAGCGCGCCGGTGAATCCCGCGACGTCGCGCGTGCCGTGATCCGTCTGCGCCTCGGTGGGCTGGTCGAGCACCTCGAACAACCGTTCGGCCGCGGCGAGCGACTGTTGCGCCGTCGTCGGCGCCTGCGACAGTTGCTTGAGCGGTGGCAACAGGCGCATGACCAGCGTCATGAAAGTCAGCAGAGTGCCGCCCTCCATGTGCTTTGAGAACACCAACTCGGCACCGAACCAAAGCACCATCATGGCGACGACGGTGCCGAGGATTTCGGTGAGGGGCCCAGACAGCAACGAGAGCCGAGTTATCCGGATCATGCCGCGCGTGTAGTTCCCGCTCGCGGCGCTGAACCGCTTGTCTTCGTAGGGCTCTCCCTGAAAGCTCTTCACGAGGCGCACCCCGCTGATCACTTCCTGGAGCACGCTCGTGATTTCGCCGTACTCGTTACGCAGCGTGCGGTGTCCCTTGCGCAACTTGCGAAGGATCGGCTGGATAACCGCGGTGATGAGCGGCGCGATGACCAACGAGATGAGCGCGAGGCGTGGCGAGATGCGCACCAAAATCACGATCGTCACAATGATTTGCGACAGATTCATCACCGACCGGGCAAAGACTTCGGCGAGAATCGCCTTGGCCTGCTCGGTGTCGGTGAGGATTCGGGCCATGATCTGCCCCGTCTTCGTGCGAGAGAACCACCCAAGCGGGAGGCGCTGCATGTGGTGAAAGACGGTGTCGCGCAGATCGCGGGTGAGCCGCTCCTGCAGCGAGGCGCCGATCTGCCCACCCATCCAGAGGAAGAGATTCTTGATGATGACCAGCACCAGCATGACACCGATCACGCCGAGCAGGGAACTGCGCTTGTCGCCGGCGACCAGGAACGGCAACACTAAGGCATTCATCAGGCGCGACAGCCACCCCATCCCGCCCGGGACGACTTGATCAGCGCCGAGCAGCGTGTTCAGGAACGGGATGAGCAGAATGAACGCCGCCCCGTCGAGCGCGGTGCCGATGACATTGCACCCCACGTTGCCAACCAGCCGCCACCAATGGGGGCGGAGGAAGGCGAGCAGGCGGCGGTAAAGGGGCATGGTTCGAATCTAACGGTTCGGGACGGGGGTTCCCACCTTCTGCCCAAGGCAAGTTTGGGGTATCATTGGCCCTGTGCTCACGCCGCCTCCGTATACCCTGCCAGGAACTGAGTTTCCGTTTCGAGCCCTTGCGGCGCTCGCGGGGCGTGCTCCACTGGGGGGAGCTCGCGAGGCTGCGATGGCCACGTTGCTCGCGGCGCGACTTGCCGATGCCATGGTGCCCCCTGTCGCGCTGCCCGTGACCCTCCGGCGCACCCGGGCGGACGGCGCTCGCCACTGGCTCTCGAGCATTGCCCTGAGCCCCCCGATGCGTGCGGCGATTGCCCGTCTGGTGGAGGTGACCGCGGTCGACGACCCGCATCAGGCGGCGATGGCGCTCACAAAGGTGACCGAGGTCACGGCGCCGCACCTTGACCGAGGGACACGTTTGGAGCTGGAGCGGCTTATCGCTCGCCTGAAGGGGGCTGAAGGAGGCAAGGTCTTGTGAATGCTAGACTTGCCCCCCGTTGCCTCTGCTCGTAATTATAGGTTGCCTTAGCCCCCGTTCGGGAGATTTCTGCACGTGACACGCCCGACCGACCGTTCGCCCTTGGACCTCGCGGTGCATCGTGTGGACGCCATCGCCGATGGGAACCCCGCCGACGATGCGTTCGCGACGGGGTTTCCCAGCATCGACCGATGTGTGGGTGGCGGCATTCGTCGTGGCGATATGGTCTGCCTCGGCGGCGATATTGGGAGCGGAAAATCCAGCCTCGCGCTGGCGATTGCGTTAAGAATGGCAGAGGCGGGGCACGGGGTGCTGTTCATCACGAGTGAGATGCACACGGATCGCGTCATTGAGCGTGCGCTGGCGATTGAGGGGCGCATTCGGATTGATGCCCTGTGGAGCGGCGCCTTGGATGAGCAGTCCCGGACCGCCGTAGGTGCTGCCGCGGTTCGACTGCGGCAGCGGATGCCGGCCATCGCGGTGCTCGCGCGCGGTACGACGTCCGACGTGGCGACGTTGCTCTCGGAGCACCCGGGAACGGACGTGGTCGTGCTCGATGCGGTACAGGCGCTCACCACCGGCGTGAGCGGACTTGATGATGCGCTGGCTGGGGCGGTGCGGGATCTCAAGGCACTGGCGCTCGCGGAACGCGTGGCGCTGTTGGTGACCTCGCATGTGCCGGCCTTGCCTGGAGATGGCGGACGGACCGACCGGCGGCCAACGCTTGACGATTTCGATGCGCGTGGCGCGGTCAAGCAATATGCGGACGTCGTGCTCGGGCTGTACCGTGAAGAGATGTACGCGCCGAGCACCGGCGTCGAGGGAGCGACGGAGCTGTTGGTTCGAAAAAATCGGAACGGCAGTCTTGGCTATGTGGATCTGTATTTCTACAAGCAGTGGCTGCGGTTTGAGGACATGCTGGATCCTGACCGTTAGGAGAGAGAAATGATGCGCTGGAGAGCACTCGGACTGTTCACCGCCCTCGCGATCGGGGGCGGCACGCGTGTGTCCGCTCAGGTTGTGGCGAAGACTCCTCCGGCGAAGCCGGGCACCACGTCAGACACCACCCAAGCGCCGGCCCCCGCCAAGGCGCCGGCCGCGTCCAAGGCGCCGGCGAGCGGCGTCGGGCAGTCGACCCCGCAGGGGCGTCCTGGGCAGAGCACGCCACAGGGACGCGCGGTGCCACCAGGCCCTGGGCAGAGCACGCCACAGGGACGTGTGGTGCCACCAGGCCCTGGGCAGAGCACGCCACAGGGACGTGTGGTGCCCAACGGGCCCGGCACGAGCACCCCGCTCGGTCGCGCCGCCGCTGCGTCGTCGGCTGCCGTCACGAGAGCTGGGCTTTCGTCGGCCGTATTGGCGCTCGCGAAGGAACGCGACGCGAGTCCGGAAAACGCGGGAGCGAACCGCGCCCTCGGTATCGCGCTGTACAAACTCAGCAAGTACGACGAAGCGCAGCCGCTGTTGGACAAAGCGCGCCAGCTTGATCCCACCGACGGCGTGGCGGCACTGTACGCCGGCCTGACCGCCGAACAGCTCAAGGACTATCCCGCTGCACGCGCCGCCTACAACGACTACATCCGGAACGGCAAGACCGACAAGGTGCGCTCGGACATTCAATCGCGCCTTGTGTTGATTGCGAAAATGGAGCTCAAGGCGTTGGCGAAGGACGCCGTCTCCAACGAAAAGCGCATCGGGCAGGTGCTGAGTGATCCCAACACCGTCGCGGTGTTGCCGCTCCGCTTTACGGGTCCTGATGCCTCGCTCGCTCCGCTCGAACGCGGACTCGCGGATCTGATTATTACGGATTTAGCGCGCTCCGGGAAACTCAAGGTCGTCGAGCGTGATCAGATGCAAGCAATCGCCGAGGAGATGGCACTTGGCAAGAGTGGTCGCGTGGATCGAGCGACCGCGGTGCGCACCGGCCGTATCATCCAGGCGGGGCGCATCATTCAAGGTGCACTGACGCAGATTGGCCCGAAGTCGCTCTCGCTCAGCGCCAACATTGTGAGTACAGCCACCTCGGAATCGGAAGGGCAGCCCGCACAGGACGGTACCCTCGACCGCCTGTTTTCCGTGGAAAAAGAGTTTGTCCTGGCGGTCTTCGCGTCCATGAAGGTTTCACTGACTCCCGCCGAACGGCAAGCGATTGACACGCGGCCAACCGCTTCGATTCAGGCGTTCTTGTCCTACAGCCGTGGCCTACAGGCGGAAGACGCCGGCAGGTTCGACGAGGCCGCCAAGCTGTTCGAGAACGCACGCACGATTGACCCGAGTTTCAAGGCCGCCGAAACTCGCCAGCAGTCATCAGTGACCTCGTCACAAGCCTCACAGGTCTCGCTTGTGAAGGTGGAATCGTCGGTCCGTGCCTCGGCAAGCGAAGGCACCGTGGTGCAGGCGGCAGAGAAAGGCCAGGTGGTAAATACCGCGCCTGCAGCAGCAGCTCCCGCGGCGGCACCGGCGGCGGCACCAGCGGCCAACGCGGACGGGGCCAGCACGAGTAGCACGACCACCGGATCTACGACGAGTGGGACGACCACCGGGACGACCACCGGGACGACCACCGGAACAACCACCGGGACGACGACCGGGACGACGACTGGAACGACGACTGGAACGACGACTGGAACGACGACCGGAACGACGACTGGAACGACCACTGGTACTACCACTGGCACTACCACCGGCAGCTCGGACGGGTCGACCACCACAACCACCGGCGGTACAACCACCGGCGGTACAACCACCGGCGGTACAACGACCGGCACAACGACCGGCACAACGACCGGGACGACGACTGGAACCACCACGTCGAGTTCCACGTCGAGTTCCACGACGGGAACCACGACCACAGCTCCGGTGACCACTGCACCGGCCACCACAACAGCGTCCGCACCAACCGTCACGGCGCCAACGGTCACAGCACCCACCGTCACAGCACCGACGGTCACCGCACCGACGGTGACTGCGCCCACCGTGACCGCACCAACCTTTGGCACGTCGCTCGGAACCACCTTGAACCAAGCGGCCGGCGGTGTCGTCCCCACCATCACGAACACGGTGGCGACCACAACCACGACGAATACCAGCACAACCTCCACCGCGACAACGACCACAACAACAACGACAACCACCACGGCGCCAACCACCACGCGGTCGGCCACGGGTGAGAAAACGGGCACCGACAAACCGGCCGCGCGGACTGGGAACATCACCGTGGTCATCCGGAAGCCGTAATGCGTCGCTCCTTCACGATTCTTGCCGCAAGCGCGTCGATCGCGTTCGCGCTCACGTTCGCGCCGACGTTGCGGGCCCAGGAGACCGGATTGGCCGCCAGCGCGGTCATTATCGCGCCGACCTACGCGGCCTACTCGATTGGCGGCGGAAAAACTGAAAAACGGGTGGACCAGTATTCGTCCCCCTTTGCGTTCATCATCCCCGTCACCAAGACGTTCACGATCGACTTCTCCACGTCATACGCCGCGAGCACGGTCACCTCAAATGGTGCGGTCACCAGCTCGATTGCGGGGATGACCGACACGCAAGTCCGCGGCAGCCTCATCGTCTTTGACCAGCACGTGGCCCTCACCCTCGGCCTCAACCTGCCGACGGGGCGCTATACGGTCACGGCCGACCAGCAGGAGGCCGCAGGGCAGATTGGCAACTCCTTTCTCATGATGCCCGTCGGAGGCATGGGAGTTGGGCCTGGTGGCACCATGGGGCTCGCCTTTGCCGAGCGGTACGGGGCGTGGAACCTCGGCCTCTCCGGAAGCGTGCGAAAGACGGGGCGGTTTGATGCCTTCCAGCTCACCACCGGCGTGCTGCGGTTTGAGCCCGGTGACGAATATCGCCTGCGCGTGGGCGTCGATCGACCGCTCGGCAATGGGAGTTTTAGCGGGTCGCTGAACTACTCAAAGTTCGGACCCGATATCATCGACTCGTCCGCGTTTCCCACGGGCGACCGCATCATGCTGCAGTCGAGCCTCGCGCTCCCCATCGGCGACAATACCCTGTCCATTGGCTTCTGGGACATGTACCGCCTGTCGGGCGAAATGATCGGCACCGCCGCACCGTGGGAGAACGTCGCGGACCTCAGCATTGGCTGGTCAATTCGAGGCAAACTTCTCTCACTGCAGACGTCTGTCGAACAGCGCATCTGGCAGATCGAGGGAGCGCGGGCTGGCGACCTCACCAACTTTGGCATCGGCGCCCAGTTCAATATCGGGTCGTTTACGATTGTGCCGAGTAGCACGGTGGCCATCGGCAAACTGCACTCGGCCGAGGGTGGCCCCACCGCAGACCTCCAAGGCATCCGAGGCCAGCTGCTGATCCGCTGGCACTAGACGAGGCTCCCTGGCGTCTGCCCGCGACGGTCGGCGGGCCTTATCTTTAGGACTTCAACCGCAACCAGGCACGAGCATGGCTGGCCACAGCAAATGGAAGACGACGAAGCACGCGAAAGCCGCGACCGACAAAAAGCGCGGCGTGCTTTTCACGAAGCTGATCCGCGAAATCACGGTTGCCGCGAAGACTGGCGGCGGTGATCCCGACGGGAACCCGCGCTTGCGCACCGCGATCGACAACGCGAAGTCGGTGTCGATGCCCAAGGACAACATCGAGCGCGCCGTCGCCAAGGGCACGGGCGATCTCGAGGGTGCGGACTACGTCGAGGTCCTGTACGAAGCCTACGGGCCGGGTGGCGTGGCCATCATGATCGCGGCGCTCACCGACAACCCAACCCGCACCGTGGCCGAGGTGCGCGCCAAGCTCTCCCGCCTCGGCGGGAGCTTCGGCGCCACGAATTCGGTGGCGTTCATGTTTGACCGGAAGGGGCAGATCATTGTCCCCGTGGGGAAGTGGGAAGAAGACCCCGCTATGGAGAAGGCGCTCGAGGCCGGCGCTGAAGACTTCGTGAAGGAAGACGAGAGCTTCATCGTCACAACAGCGCCGTCTGACCTCCATGCCGTGAGCCAAGCGCTCGAAGCGGTCGGACTCAAGCCGGAGTCGGCGGCGTTCGCCTGGATTCCGAAGAACACCGTCGCCGTTGCGGGTGCCGTCGCCCAGAGTGTGCTCAAGCTCATCGAGGCCATCGAAGACCTCGACGACGTGCAAAAGGTTGACGCGAACTTCGACATGGACGAATCGGAGATGTCAGAGGCGTGATGCACACCGGGCGGCGCGCGTGATCGTCATTGGGATCGATCCGGGCACCGCTGCGACGGGCTACGGCGTTGTGGCGTCGTCCTCGGGAACGCCGCGGCTCCTGGAGTGCGGCGTCATTCGTACCACGGCCGCCGCACCACTCGCCGAACGCCTCGCCGATATCTTCGAGGGGGTGAGCGAGGTGATCGCTCGGCACAAACCCGATGCAATGGCGGTGGAGTCGGTGTTCTACGCCCGCAATGTGCGGACGACCGTGGTCCTCGGCCATGCGCGCGGCGTGATTCTCCTCGCCGGACAGCGCGCGGGACTCCCGGTGCACGAGTACGCCCCATCGGTCATCAAAAAGACAGTGGTTGGGCGTGGCGCGGCAACCAAGGAACAGGTGCAATTCATGGTCGCGCGACTGCTGCGACTGAAGACGGCACCGCAACCCTCGGACGCCGCCGACGGCGTGGCCTGCGCCCTGACCTGTCTCCTGGCCGCCAAGCTCGACGCGATGAAGGCCACGGTGTTCGCATGATTGCGCGCATCACGGGCAAGCTGGCCGACAAAGGGATTGACCGGATTGAGATCATGACGCCAGGTGGCGTTGGCTACGAGCTGCTGATCCCTCTGGGCGTGCTCGAGTCGCTCCCGCGCGTTGGCGACGACGTATCGCTCCACACGGCGATGGTCGTGAAGGAAGACGGCTGGCAGCTGTTCGGCTTTGCGTCGCCAGAAGATCGCGCGCTGTTCTATACCCTGCTCGGGGCGAGCGGCGTCGGGCCGTCACTGGCACTCGGGTTGATCTCGGCGCTCGGCATCGGCCGCCTCGCCCGTGCCATCGTCGACCGCGACATCACGACGCTCCAAGGGGTACCGCGCGTCGGCAAGAAGACGGCCGAGCGGCTCTGCGTGGAGCTTGGCGACAAGATGAAGGATTTCGCGAAGATTGGCGGCGCGAGTACAGTGGTGCGCGCCGACGCCGGGAGCGCCGATGCGGTGCGCGCCTTGATGGCGCTCGGATACACGCTCGTGGACGCCGAGAAGGCGGTGCGCGAGGCTGTGGGAGCCGGGATGCATGGCAAGGCGACGTCCGATGTTATCCGGATGGCACTCGCGCTGCTGCAAAAGCGTTAAGCTTTCTCTATGTCCCGCGCCGAAATCACCACCCCAGAGGTCCTGAGCGACGAGAGCGTGGTTGAGCTTTCGTTGCGACCGCAGCGACTGGTCGAGTTTATTGGCCAGCCCAAAGTAAAAGACGCGCTCGACATCGCCATCCAGGCCGCACTGGGACGTCGCGAGACACTCGACCATACGCTCTTCCACGGTCCACCAGGCTTGGGGAAGACGACGCTCGCCGAGCTCATGGCGCGCGAACTGGGCGTGAACATTCACACGACGTCTGGCCCGGCGCTCGAGAAGCCGGGCGATCTCGTGGGCACGCTCACCAATCTGCGCGCCGGCGACATTCTGTTTATTGACGAAATTCATCGCCTGCGTCCGATCATCGAGGAGTTTTTGTATCCGGCGATGGAGGACTACAAGATCGACATCCGCCTCTCCGACGGGCCGAACGCCCAGACAGTGACGATGGCGATTGAGAAGTTCACGCTCGTCGGCGCGACGACGCGCTACGGGCTGCTGACGTCCCCGCTCCGCGCACGCTTTGGCCTGACCATGCGCCTCGACTTCTACCCTGCCGCGGAGATCGAGACGATTGTGCGTCGCACGGCCGAGGTGCTGGCGGTGGAGTTGCACGACGCGGGCGCGAAGGAAATCGCGCGACGGTCGCGTGGGACCCCGCGTATTGCGAATCGGCTGCTTCGGCGCGTGCGCGATTACGCGCAGGTGCGCGCGGGCGGTGTCATTACGCTCGACGTGGCGCGCGAGGCGCTCAAGCTGCTCGACGTCGACGATTTTGGCCTCGACGACATGGACGGCCGGATTCTGCGGACCATCATCGAAAAGTTTGATGGAGGCCCGGTGGGGGTCTCGACGATTGCCGCCGCCATCGGCGAGGACTCTGATACGATCGAAGAAGTCTACGAGCCCTTCCTCGTGATGAACGGCTTTCTCCAACGTACCGCTCGCGGGCGCGTGGCGAGCGCACAGGCGTATCGCCACTTGGGCTTCACGCCTCCGCAGCGCGACCAGGCATCGCTGTTCTGAGCCGCACCGCCGATTTCGATTTTGAACTTCCAGCCGAGCTGATCGCGCAGGCGCCAACCGAGCGCCGCGACGGAAGCCGGCTGATGGTCGTCCACCGTGCGTCGGGCCGTATTGAACATCGGCGCTTCACGGATCTCGTGGACTACGTCGGGTCCGGCGATGTGATGGTGCGCAACACCACGCGCGTCTTCCGCGCCCGTTTGCTGGGGACGCGCGACTCCGGGGCACCCGCCGAGATTTTCCTCCTCAAACCACTGGGCGACGACCGGTGGGAAGCAATGGTGAACCCCGGCTCCAAGCTGAAAGTCGGGCGTGTGGTGCACGTGGCCGCTGGATTTGACGCGGTGATCGAGGAAATCACCGAGCGCGGCACGCGGATCGTGCAGCTCCGTGGCGACGCCCCCGTGGACGCACTCATCGAGCGGCACGGGCACATTCCGCTCCCTCCGTATATCACGCGCGGCGACGCGCGCGCCGATGTCGAGCGCTACCAGACGGTGTACGCGCGCGAATCGGGGTCGGTCGCGGCTCCCACGGCGGGTCTGCATTTCACGCCAGAGCTGCTCGCGGACATCGCGGCACGGGGCGTGCAGTTCGCGGACGTGCTGCTCCACGTGGGGGCTGGGACGTTCAAACCCGTCGAGGTTGAGGCGCTCGCCGACCATGTGATGCACGAAGAATGGTTTCGTGTCAGTGAGGCGACCGCGCGGACTGCAAATGCGGCGCGCGGCGCCGGCCGGAAGGTCTGGGCCATTGGCACCACATCGCTGCGCACACTCGAGAGTGTCGTAGACGCCGACGGAGCGATTCAGCCAGCAGAGCGCGAAACGCGAATCTTTATCCATCCGCCGCATGTCGTGCGTGGTGCCGACCGACTCGTCACAAACTTTCACCTTCCCCGCTCCACTCTCCTCATGCTGATCTCAGCCTTTGCGGGCACCGCGTTAATCCGTGAGGCGTATGCCGAGGCGGTGCGAGAGCGGTATCGGTTCTTCAGTTATGGCGATGCGATGGTGATCTTGTGAGTATGGACTTTTCCTTCGACGTACAGGCGACCGACGGACGTGCACGCGCGGGGGTGTTTCGCACGCCGCGCGGCGTGGTCGAGACCCCGGTCTTTATGCCGGTGGGGACACTCGCGAGCGTGAAGTCGCTCGACCCCGATGATCTGCGCGCGATGCATGCGCAGATCATTCTGGCCAACGCCTATCACCTGCACCTGCGCCCCACCGACGAGCTGGTGCGACAGATGGGTGGGTTACACCGCTTTATGGCGTGGGACGCACCGATCCTGACTGATTCGGGCGGCTTCCAGGTGTTTTCGCTGGCGTCGCTGAACAACGTCACCGAGGACGGGGTTTCCTTCAAGTCGCACATTGATGGCTCCGCGCGACACTTCACCCCCGAATCGGTGATGCAGATCGAGACGAATCTCGGGGCCGACGTGATTATGCAGTTCGATCACGTCATTCCGGGGCAAAGTGCGCACTCCGCCTCACAAGACGCCAGCGAACGCAGTCTCCGCTGGCTCGCGCGTTGCCAGGCCGAGTTCGATCGGCTGCATGCGATGGAGGGGGCACCTCGGCAGACGCTCTTTCCGATTGTACAGGGCGGCATCCACGCCGATCTTCGGCGCGAAGCGGCGGTGCACATTGCCGGCGCCGGGGCGTGGGACGGTTTCGCGATCGGCGGGCTCAGCGTGGGCGAGGAAAAGCCCGCGATGTACGAGATGTTAGAAGTCTGCGACGACGCCATTCCCCGCGATCGCCCGCGCTACTTGATGGGCGTTGGCTTTCCCGAGGATCTCGTGGAAGGGGTCGCCCGTGGCGTGGACCTGTTCGACTGCGTGGCGCCCACCCGGATGGGGCGCAACGGCGCGGCGTTCACCGCCGACGGGCGCCTGAATTTGCGGAATGCGCGCCATCGAACCGACGAGCGTCCCCTCGACGAGAGCTGCGGCTGTGCCGCCTGCCGGCGCTTCTCCCGGGCCTACATCCGCCACCTCTTCGTGACGGACGAGTTGCTTGGACTACGGCTTCTCAGCCTGCACAATGTACATTTCCTTATTGCCCTGATGCGGCGGGCTCGTGCGGCCGTCCGCGATGGGACCTTCCACGCGTGGAGCCGTGACTGGCTCGCGCGCTACCACTCCGCTCCCAAGAGCCAATGAGCTTCCTGACGAATATCCATCCGGCACTTGCCGCCGCCCTTCAGGGGACGAGCGGCTCGGGACAGCTGTTTATCCTGGTCTCAATGTTCGCGATCTTCTACTTCTTGCTGATTCGTCCGCAGCAGGCCCAGCGGAAGAAGCATGAGTCCGCGCTCCTGAACATCCGCAAGGGCGACGAGATTGTCACCGCCGGCGGAATCGTGGCGGAAATCGTGAGCATGCGTGAGACCGTTAAGGACGGCACGCCGACCAAGACCCTCGAAGACCGCGTCACTATCAAGAGCGGTGAATCCAAGTTCGTGATCGAGCGTGGCCGTATCGCCAAGGTCCTCGGCACCAACGGGAGCGAAGCGAAGGAATAATGGCAGTGCTTGGCATTCGGGTCCTCGGCGACCCAGTCCTGCGTCAAATGACCACGCCCGTCACCGATTTCGGTCCCGGGCTGCAGCAGCTTATTGACGATATGTTCGAGACCATGCATGCCGCGCACGGCGTGGGCCTCGCCGCGCCACAGGTTGGCCGGACGGAGCGCTTGGCAGTGGCCGAGGTCAAGGATGTGCCGTACGTGTTCATCAACCCCGAGATCATTGAGCGCGAGGGGAAGCTGAAGTGGGAGGAGGGGTGTCTCTCCATCCCCGAGCTCTACGGCGATGTGATGCGCAGCAAGCGCGTCGTGGTACAGGCACTCGACCGACATGGGAAGACGTTCGAGGTCGAGGGCACCGAGCTCCTCGGCGTCTGCATGCAGCACGAGATCGACCATCTCGACGGCAAGCTGTTTATTGACCACCTCAGTTTCCTGAAGCGCCAACGTGCGCTCGCCAACTGGGAGCAGGAGAAGGTGAAGTACCCCAACCTCATTCGCACGATTGTGCCGAGCGAAGCGCTCGACGACGACGACGAGCGGATCTGATCGATGCGGATCGCGTTCTTTGGGACACCTGAGTTCGCGACCGCCCCACTGCGCGCGCTGATTGGCGAAGGGCACGAGGTTGTGCTGGTCGTCACGCAGCCTGACCGACCTCGCGGCCGGTCGCGGTCGCAGCTCGATCCGTCGCCCGTGAAGCTCGTGGCGTTGGAGGAGAATATTCCGGTGCTGCAGCCGGAGCGCCCGCGCGGCGATGCGGCGTTCCTGGAGGCGTTGCGCGCAGCGGCGGCGGATATCTCCGTGGTCGTCGCGTATGGGCATATCCTCCCGCGCGACGTGATAGACCTGCCAACGCATGGCACGCTGAACATTCACGCATCACTGCTGCCCGCGTATCGCGGGGCGGCGCCGATTCAGGCCGCCGTGCGGGACGGGTGCGCGGAGACGGGCGTGACAATCATGCGTATGGTTTCCGCGCTCGACGCGGGCCCCGCGATCCTCACGATTGCGACGCCAATCGCCCCCGATGAGACCGCGGGGGAGCTACAGCTCCGGCTCTCCGAACTCGGCGCGGCCGCGATTATTGAGGCACTCGCGTTGATTGGTGTCGGTGCGGCAACCGAGATTCCGCAGGACGACGCGCGCGCCACCTACGCGAAAAAGATCGAACGCACAGACGCGCGACTCGACTTTTCACAGCCCGCAGAGATTGTCGCGCGTGCCATTCGCGCCTATGACCCGAAGCCCGGGGCCTGGGCGGTGCACCGTGATGGTGAGGTGCGACTATTCGGCGCGTTGCTCAGCGACGCCACAGGGGCGCCTGGCACTGTTCTGAGCGCCACCCCTGAGGGGATGGTGGTGGCGTGCGGGACTGGGGCGGTGCGGATTACCGAAGTGCATCCGGCCGGGAAGCGCCGTCAGCAGCTGGCGGAATGGCTCCGCGGACGCGGTGTGCTCGAGGGTGAGCGACTCAGCTAAGCGCGGCGCGGTGTTCGTACGCCCACAACGCACGAGGGCGGTCCGAATCGGACCGCCCTCGCGACGTTTGTGCAGTATCAATCTCGACTATGGCGTTCCCGTCGCGGTGAAGATCACCGTTCCGCCACCGGCGGTTGCCACAACGGTGTTGGTGCCCGCGGTTCCCCCGAGAATCAGGGTTACGCTCGCGGAGCCGTCGGCACCTGTTGTCACAGTCGCGGTGGCCGCTGGCGCAGCGCCTGCGCTCAGGAGTCCGCCGCCGCCAACCACCGCGAACGCCACCGCCTGTCCGGGCACGATATTCCCGAACGAATCCTTGACCAGCACCTTCAAGGGCGTCGGAAGTATGCTGGAGCGCGCTCCAGTTTGTGCATCGCCCGCGGTCTTGGTCATGACGGCCGCGCCAGCAGGACTCACCACCACCGTGCCCGACGCGACGGCCGTCACTGCACTGGTCTGCGCATAGGGACGGACCTGCGCCGTGCCACTCACCGTAAAGCCCCAGCTCCCCGCTGTCGTAATGGTTGATGAGAGACACGTCGCGGCGTTATACGTGCTCAGCACCGACGAGCTGACGGTTGCACCGCCACCACTCCCAGCAAAGGTCAAGGTCACGCTGTCGACGACATTTCCCGTCACGTCCTTGCCTGTGGCGCACCATGTCACGGCGTTACCCGCGGTGATCGCCGCCGACGAGCTCACGTTCGTCGTAATCGTTCGGAGCGCGCCCGGATACACATGCGCCTTGAACTCAACCTGACCGATGCCCGCAACGGTCGCCACCATCCGCTTGGCCACGGGGCTTGACGGAATCGCGGCACCATCGATACCGCGCAGCACCCAGCGGTTCTTGGCCAGTCCTGTATTGTCGGTCGTGTCGACCGAGTTGATCGCAAAACCGTCGACAGCACTCGACGCCTGCGTCGCCCAGCCGATCGAAACACCCTGCACACCGAGGTTCGTCACCGGGTCAAACACCTGGACCACGAGCGTGTCTCTGAGCGTCGCGCCGGTCGTATCGGTCTGCAAGGTGTCGACAATATTCACCAGGCGAATACGGAAGGCGGGACGCACCGACGAGTGGAACACCACGCCGGCGATCGCCGGGAATCCGGTCAGCGAGGCGGTGACACTATCTGTTTGCGCGGTCGTGCCGGTATTGGAGCCGAGGCGCCAGGTCACCGACGCGCGGCCATCCACCCCCGTGACAGCGGGTGACGGCGAGGTCAGGGCATCAGCGTTCGTGGCGGCTTGCGTGAAGCCAACGGTCACGCCCGAGAGCACGTTGCCTCCAGCATCACGCACTTCGACCACCAAAGGAAGTGAGAGAGTCTGCGCCGACTGCCCGGCCTGTCCTTCGCCACTGATAATGCGGAGCGTCGATGGCGTGCCCGACACCGTGGTGGCCGCAGCCGTGTATGTCACGCTGCCAACGCCCGAGACCGTCGCCGTGACGGTCTGCGTACCAATGCTCGGCCCAAGGGTCCATTTTGCGGAATCGAGCCCGGCCGTGTTCGTGGTGCCGGAGCTCTTGGAGATTGCGCCGCCGCCGGTGGCCACGGCCCAGCTCACACGGGCGCCGAGTGCGGGATTCCCCGCCTGATCCACCACGAGCACCCGGAGGAAGGTAGGGAGGACCGCGCCACTTCCCGCGACCTGATTATTTCCATTATCGACGATTGCCGCGCCGCTCGCACTCATGGTGCCGGTGGCCTGAACCGTTACCGCGGTGAGCCCGGCGACGGTCGCCGTCAGCGTCTGCTGCCCCACCTTGCTGCCCAAGGTCCACTGTGTGGTCGCGAGACCAGCGGCATCGCTCTTGATGCTCGTGGGTGAGGCGCTGCCGCCAGTCCCATTGCCCGCCCCCTGGGCGAACGTAACCGTTGCGCCCGGTACTGGACCGCCGAGGGAGTCGAGAACCTTCACAACGACATTCGCGCCCAACGGCTGCCCGATGGCTCCCGATTGGCCATTCCCGGCATTGAGCACGACTTGCGCGGCCGGCAACCCGCCGGACGTCGTACCGCCGGTACCGCCAGAGGCCATGCCCGTCGCGGTCAGCGTAATCACCTTTGCGCCAGCGGTCGCGGTCAGCGTTTGGAGCCCGGTGTTCGCGCCGAGTGTCCACGAGGCCTGCGCGCGCCCCATCGCATCAGTGGCAACCACTGCGGGCGAGACCGATCCACCGCCGCTGGTCACACTAAATGCGACGGACGTCCCAGCAACCGCAGCACCCGTCGCCGTCCGAACCTGCACGGTCAGCGGTGTGCTCAGCGCCGTACTCACGACGCCGCTCTGATTATTCCCAGAGGATACCTGCAGCGAGTCGGCGGTGCCGATCAGGGTAGGTCCGGTCATCGACCGGTCCATACAGCCGAGGATGACTACCGCGCCAAGCGTCGCCGCTAGGCCGATTACGCGCCTCATGCCACCACCATGTCGCGACATCATTCGACCTCGGCCGAATAGGGAAGAACAACCACACGTACGAACGCCCCAAGCGCGGGCGGATAGCCCGGAGCCGAGGGTTGCTACAGGTGTTGACGGCTGGGCTGGGCGGGAGGTCACACCGCAGGGTGCCCACCGCCCGGTTCAGGCGCACCCCTACTCGGCCCCCTTATATTGCGTGGAGACATCTTCCCCAGCCCCCACGCATGGCCCAGTCCCACTCCAGCTCCGGCACCGCGACCCGCGGCGGTATCACGGACGCGCGCTTCGCCTCGGCCGATATGCTTGCCGACATCCGGACCGGACTTCTGCTTGATGCCGCCTTTGACCGCCGAGTTGGGCTGCTCGACGCGCGCGACCGACGGTGGACGCAGGAGCTGGTGTACGGGATGCTGCGCCGACGCGGCCGGCTCGACGCGTTGCTCAGCGACCGCGTGCGCGGCGGGCTGGCTCGCTTGGACCCCGACCTGACCGACCTGCTGCGCCTCGGTTCGTACCAACTCCTCTATATGGGGAGTGTCCCGCCCTACGCCGCGATCGCGCAAACCGTGGAACTCGCCAAACGGCGCCACGGGATTGGCGCGAGCAAGCTCGCAAATGCCGTCCTGCGGCGCCTTGATCGCGAGCGCGACGCGCTGGTCCTGCCGGCGCCCAACGACCCGATCGAGGGCATCGCCACCGAATACTCGCACCCGCGCTGGCTGGTGGCGCGCTGGGTCGCGCGCTGGGGCGAGGACGACACGCGCGCGCTGCTCGAGGCCAACAACCACGAAGCACCGTTGGTGATTCGCCCGTGGGGCGTCGTGCGCGAGCAGCTCGAAGCGATGCTTGAAGCGGCCGGCGTGCAGGTTGGTGACGCACCGCTCGTGCGCGACTCGATGACCATAAGCGGCGCCGCGCTCACCGAACTTGGTGCGTTTCAACAAGGGCTCTTCTTCGTGCAGGATCCGGCCGCGACACTTGTCACGCAGTACGCGGCAATCCCCGCGGGAGCGCTCGTCGCGGACCTGTGCTCGGCACCGGGCGGCAAAACCGTCGAACTCTCGCGCGTCGCCAAGACGGTCATCGCCGCCGACGCATCGGCGGCTCGACTCGCCCGCGTCCTCGAGACCATGACCCGCCTGGAACTTGGCAATGTGATCCCGATGGTCACGGACGCGCGCTTCCCTGCCCTCGCACCGGTTGATGCGGTGTTGGTCGATGCCCCCTGCACGGGCACGGGCACCTTCCGCCGCCACCCCGACGCGCGCTGGCGCCTGCGCACCAGTGATCTCGCGGTGCTCGGCGCCGCTCAACGGTCGATTCTGCGCGCGGCCGCAGCTGTCGTCAAGCCTGGCGGACTGCTGATTTACAGCACCTGCTCGCTGGAAACCGAAGAGAACGACGCCCAGATTGAAACATTCCTGTCGGAGCATCCGGATTTCGTCCTCGAACCGCCGCCGGCCGACGCTGTGCCCGCCGCGGTGCTTGATGCCGGCCGCCTCCGCGTCCTTCCGCAGCGCCATGGTTCCGATGGCGCATTCGCGGCGCGCATGCGCCGCAGGAGCTCCTAATGTCTCGCGCTGCGACCGTGCGGATTGCCCCGTCGCTCCTCTCAGCAGACTTCGGCCGGCTCAAGGACGACCTCGCCATGCTCGAAGCCGGTGGCGCCGACTGGCTCCACTTTGACGTGATGGACGGAAGCTTTGTGCCGCCGATCACCTTTGGCACCAAGGTGCTCGAAACATGCCGCACGCTCTCGTCGCTGCCGATCGATGTGCACCTGATGGTGAATCATCCCGACACGCAGCTCGAGGATTTCGCCAAAGCCGGGGCGAGCGTGATCACGATTCATTCCGAAGCCGCGTCGCACCTCCATCGCCAGGTCTCGCGGATTCGCGAGCTGGGATGCAAGGCCGGGGTCACGATGAATCCCGGGACGCCACTGGACGACATTCGTGAAGTCATCGCGGATATCGACCTGCTGCTCATCATGAGCGTGAATCCCGGCTATGGCGGGCAGAAGTTCATTCCTGCGTCGCTCAACAAAATTGCGCGAGCGCGCACCATGCTCGACGCGGTGCACAGCTCGGCCGCCCTCGAAGTCGACGGCGGTGTGAGCCGCGAGACCATCACGGCCTGCTGGAAGGCCGGCGCCGACACCTTTGTCGCTGGCAACGCGGTCTTCTCGGCCAAGGATCCGGCCGCCGAGATTCGCGCCCTCCGCGCGCTCTGCAGCGAGACCGCATGACGAATCGCACGCAGTGGATACTCGTCGGCGCAATTGTCGTAGTGGTTGGCGCTGTGCTCACCTTCGGTGCGCGTGCGATGGGAGATTCTGTGCCGACCGTCGAAGCTGGCGCTAAAGCTCCGGCCTTCACCGCGGTGCCGGTCGCCAATGTCGTGGGCACCAAGCCGCGCAGCATCGCCGACTACAAGGGGCAGGTTGTCCTCCTGAATATCTGGGCCACCTGGTGTGATCCGTGCCGCGCCGAGATGCCGAGCATGCAGCGCTTGCACAGCGATCTCGGGCCCCAGGGCCTCAAGATTGTCGCCGTCAGTGTCGATCAGCCCGGGATGGAACAGGCGATTCGTGACTTCACCAAGGAGTTCGGACTCACCTTCGATGTGTTGTACGACGCGACGCAGAACATTCAGCTGCAGTACGTGACGTCCGGCGTCCCCGAGACGTTCGTCATTGGCCGCGATGGCGTGATTCGCAAGCGTATCAGCGGCGGCACCGACTGGAACGCCGAGAGCCAGAAGGCGCTCATCCGGCAACTGCTCGCCGAACCGGCGTCATGAACTGTCAGCACTAGCCGTGCGCGTCCTCGGTATTGAGAGCTCCTGCGACGAAACCTCCGCCGCCATCGTCGATGGCGACGCCGCATCGGCTACGCTCCGCTCGCTGGCGATCTTGTCACAGGATGTGCACGCGATCTTTGGTGGCGTCGTTCCTGAAATCGCATCGCGGGCGCATCTCACGGCAATTGGCCCTGTGGTGTCGCACGCGCTGCGCGAAGCGCAACTCGAACTCAGCGACATCGACGCGATCGCCGTGACGAACGCGCCCGGTCTCGTGGGGGCACTCTTGGTGGGCGTCAGCTACGCCAAGGGCCTCGCCGCGACATTGGGCGTGCCACTCGTGGGTGTGCACCATATGGAAGGGCACCTGTTCGCGACATCGCTCGACGACGCGCACGCGGAGCCGCCCTTCACCGCGCTGCTCGTGAGCGGCGGTCACACACTCCTGCTCGATGCGGCCGCGTGGGGTGAATATCGACTCCTGGGCGCCACGCGCGACGACGCCGCTGGCGAAGCCTTCGACAAGGTCGCCAAACTCCTTGGCCTCCCCTACCCCGGCGGACGGCACATCGAGCGACTCGCCACCGAGGGAGATCCCAAGCGGCATCGATTCTCGCGCCCCATGCTCCACGGCGGACAGCGACTTGGCGACAACGATTTCTTTGACGTGTCGTTCTCAGGCCTGAAGACGGCGGTGCTGCTGGCCGTGCGCGCGGCAGAGGCGGCCGGGACGCTCGAGGCAGAACGGGCGCACATCGCGCGCGGATTCCAAGACGCGCTGATCGACACGCTGGCCGCGAAAACGGTCCGCGCGGCGCAGGCCTTCGGCCGAAACAAGATTGTGCTGGGCGGTGGCGTGGCCTGTAACCGGGCGCTGGTCGCTGAAATGCAACGTCAGCTCACGCGTGCCCGCGGCAAGACCGCAACCGTATTTGCGCCCAGTCTGCGGCTCGCCACCGACAATGCCGCCATGATTGCCCGCGCGGGCCTCTTCCGCCTTGAGCGTGGCGAGCGCGCCACCGCCGGACTCAATGCCTTTGCGTCACAGCCACTTCCCGGCCTCGTCACAGCCGCGACGAACCCTTAGGTTCAGCAGATGCCCCCGACTACGACTGACTTCCTCGGCACCACGATCCATAAGTTTGAGATCGTTCTTGGCCCCCTCCCGATTACTGGGTTCGGGATTGCGATGCTCATGGCCTTCCTCATTGGCCAGTTCGTCGCGACGAGCGAACTCACCCGCCGCGGGCAACACGACTCCGCCGAAGCGATGGGCGACATTGTCGTTGGCGCCGTAATCGGCGGCCTCCTCGGCGCCAAGATCTACTACATGATTCTCTTTCACGAGTCGTTCTTCAGTCGCGGCGGGTTCGTGTTCTGGGGCGGACTCATTGGGGGAATCACGGCCACCGCGATTGTGATACGCATGAAGAAGCTCTCCTTTACGCGTGTCAGCGATGCCACCGCGATTGGGCTCGCGGCCGCATACTCCGTGGGGCGTAGCGGCTGCTGGGCCGTGGGTGATGATTACGGCCGCCCCTGGAACTCTGCGCTCGCCGTAAAGTTTCCCGATGGTGCGCCCCCGTCGACTGTGGGGAACCTGGTGTCGCAGTTCGGTGTCACGGGCGTCCAGGGACACCCCTTCACCGACGTGATGGGCGTGTACCCGACGCAGCTGTTCGAAGTCACGATGGGCTTGGTGATGTTTGCCATCCTGTGGCGAATGCGCGACCATAAGCACGCCGAGGGGTGGCTGTTCGGCGTCTATTGCGTGTTGGCCGGCGTCGAGCGCTTCATTGTGGAGTTCTTCCGCGCCAAGGACGATCGCTTCTTTGCCGGCTTCACGCTCGCGCAGACGATCGCGATTGGCTTTGTGGCGCTCGGCGTGGTGTGGATGCAGATGCGTCGCACACCGCGCGATGGCGCGCCTGGGATCTACGCCTCGACCTGATCGGCCAGTGGAGCGTGGCTAGGCCCGCTCGAGGATGACAACGGCCGCAGCCGTGAGATCGGTGTGTGTGAGCGTGACCCACACCTGACGCACCTCGAGCTCCCGGATTCGTGCCTCCGCGCGGCCGGTGAACCGGAGCGTCGGAGAATTCCCGGGACGCGGGACAACCTCCACCTCGCGCCACCCGATGAGCCGCGCTTCGTCACTGCCAGCGAGTGCCTTGAACGCCGCTTCTTTCGCGGCGAGGCGTGCGGCGAGGTGCAGCGCAGGCCGCGCGCGTTCGGTGGCGTAGGCGGCTTCAGCCTCTGTGAAGAGGCGGGCGAGCAAGCGCTCGCCTTTGTTCGCGAGCATCTGCTCCACGCGCGCGACGTCCACGACGTCGATTCCGATTCCCGTGATCATCGCTGCACCATGTTCGGCGTGTTGTTGATCGGCGCGCGCAGCCGCTCCGGGAGCGGCGCCACTGTGGGCTGTATGGCAGTCCAGAACGCATCGAGCGCACGATAGAGCACCGCGAGCGCGTCCACCCACCCCTGCCAGCATCCGTCGCGGTCTGCCTCGCCCGCCCCTGAGAGCCACCGTGCTGCGCGGTCACATCGCTGGAGCGCCTGGAACACGGGCAATCCTGCATCGGTGAGCAAGGCGACCATGGCACGGCGGTCCGGCGCCGACCGGGGCCAGAGCTCGCTCGCGATTTTTTCGATGGCGCTCTCAAAGACCAACTTGAGCGTGGCCGCGTCGAGGGCGCGCAACTGAGCGCTCAAGGTGCTCGCCAGGTGGGCGCTGCGCCGGGCTTCCACGAAGGGAACGAACACGAGATCATGACTGCGCTCACCGAGCGCGTGCACCGCTGCGAATCCACGCAATGAGCGTGTGAACTCCGGCAGGGGGCGCGCCGCAGGCAGTTCAGGCATCGATGATGCTGTAACGATAGATCCCGCGAAGTTCGTCGTCACAGACGGCTGCACGTTCGCCAGTGCGTAACTCAAATGCTCGGGCAAAGTCGGGGAGGCGTCCCGTGGTGAACTCGGCGCGGGGAATCCCCGTCACGGTAATGGCGGCCTCGATCGCGTCGGGATCACCCTCAACTTCGACCAGCACGTCCATGCGCGGATAGTGCTCCACACGGACCACCGCGCCACGGCATCGGAACTGCACAATGCGGCGGTCGATCTCGCGCGTGACGACGTAGCCGAGATCCTCGAGCATCTGCTTGAGCGCAGCTGGCTCGGTCACGCCAGTGGTGAGCTCCTGCCGGACCTTATAGCCATCCTCGTAGCCTGTTGGGCCTTTCCAGTCGAGTCCGGCGGTCACACCATCGGCGTTTTCATACACGCGCAGGCGCAGGACACAGTCGCGGAGGGCGAGCGCGCGATCAGCGGTGTCGTAGCGAAGATCATAGAGCCGGCCCTCGAACATCAGCTCGGCGCTGTCCGCGCGTAGTGCTGCCACGACGGCGCCCGGGTCGGCGGCGATTCCCTTCAGTTCCACTTCACGCGACACGGATGGCCTCGAGCACGGCAGCGGTGTCGGAGAGGTCGGCGAACACGGCATCGGGGGCACAGGCCGTGAGTGCGGCCACATCGTAGTGCCCAGTGGCAACGGCAATGGCGCGGGCACCCATGGGGCGTCCACAGGCCACGTCCATCGGAGTGTCGCCGATGATCACGCAGTCGCTGCCCTGAACGGGGCGACCGAGCACGGCTTCGGCGCGCGCGCGAGCGATTGGCGGAAGCTCCGGACGCGCCTCGTGATCGCTACCATACGCACCCACCACGAACCGACCGGCGTTGATGCCCGCCGCCCGAAGCTTGCGCTCGGCACCTGACACCACATTGCCCGTGAGTAGACCGAGCATGATGTCGTCCTGCTCGTGAACAGCATCGAGGATCGCATGGACTCCCGGAAGCACGAACGCGCCGGTATGCGCACCATCGAGCTCCGGCTCGAGCTCCACCAGGTACCGTGCGATAATCTCGTCCATGTGCACATCGACGCGCGACACATCGTGTCCCGTTCCAAGCAGCGCCTCACGCACGATCTGCCGGTCGGTTTTGCCGTCGTATCGATGTCCTTCGGGGCCCGTGTTGCCGATGACCGCCATCAGGGCGCGCTCCATGGCGCGCTTCCCTGCGCCCTGTGTCCAGAGCAGGGTGCCGTCGATATCGAACAGTGCGATCTTCATTCGCCGTGCGCCGGTTCGGCCGTTGAGATTTGACGGGTGAGCCAGAGGCCGGCCATCACGGCGAGGGCACCGGCCCCTTGCCACAGCGTTGGCCGCTCGCCCAGCAATGGCCAGGACACAAGCACGGCGACAATCGGCTGGAGGTTGGTGAACATCGCGGTGCGTGTCGGTCCGATGACGCGCACGCCGCGGTACCAGAAGAGGTACGCCACCCCCAAGGAGAGCAACCCGCTGTAGGCGAGCGCCGCCCAGGTGAGTGGGACGATCGCGTGAAAATTGGCCTGCATCACGGATGGGGCCGCAATCAGCACAATCGGAATTGTTCCGCCCACCAGGGTCCAGGCGGCGAGTTCGGGACCGTCAATGTGCGTGAGCGGCTTGAGCCACATCGAATAGAATCCCCAGCAGACCACCGCCGCGAGGATCAGCAGGTCGCCGACCACCGACGACACACCGTGTGCTTCATGCGCCGAACCCGCCATCACCACCGCGATGCCGAGGATCGACATGACGACGCCGATGAGGGCGCGCGGGGCGAGCCGTTCGTTGTGAAAAATGCGCATGATGATCGCCATGAATGCCGGGCTAGAGGCAATCACCAGCGACGCGGTTCCCGCTCGGGTCCGCGAGAGCCCGTAGATGAAAAACAGTTGGTAGGCCCCGTGCCCGATGAGGCCGAGTTTCACCAGCTGGAACTTCTCGGAGGGAGTGGTCTTCCCTTGGCCTCGGGCCATCACAAACGCCATCATCGCGATCGTGCCGGACACCATCCGAATAGTCGTGTAGACCAGCGGGTCGAGCACCTGCGTGCCGTACTTGTTGACCGTAAAGTTGCATCCCCAAATCACCGCCGAAGCGATCAGGAGCAACTCGGTCACAACGACTTCGCGGTGGGCTCGGGTCTTGGCGTCGGGCATACTGCAAATCTAACGGGAGGGGCCCGTCACGGTCGTCGGCGCGTGCCCTTTGACGCCCCTACGTGCGGGGCGCTAGCTTGGCGGATGCATGTTTCCTTCGCGCTTTTCGCCGACGCCGCCAATATCTCGCAGGAAGGCAAGCTGAACGTCCTCGGGGTGTTCGACGCCCTGCAGATTGGCAGCCTTCCCGCCGTCCATCCACGTGCCACCCTGGTGGTGCGCCTGAAGGCCGACGTGACCGACGTGGGGCTTCATACCCTCGCGTTCGGCTGGATGACGCCGCGCGGCGAGGAAATCTGGTCAAGCTCCGGGGAACTTGAGGTGGGGAATCCCCCGCCGGGCGCGACCGACATCGACATTCCGGTCATCGCGTCGATCGACCTGCCCATCAAAGAGGCCGGGGCCCACACGATGCGCGTGGACCTCGACGGCAAGCTACGCGCCGAGCTCACCCTGCACGTCCGGATCGGCGCTCCCTCCATGCCGATGCACGGGATGGTCAGCTAGCGCCGGACCACATCGCGCTGAACATCAGCTCGTGTGTGTTGCGTCACCCGCAACTAGCGCCGTTTGTCCGAGAATCCGAATTCGCGAATCTTCTTGATCAGGGTCGCGCGGGAAATGCCGAGTTCCCGTGCCGCGTGCGTGCGATTGCCGTCGTTGGCGCGCAGGGTGCGATCAATATGCGCCTTCTCGACATCGGACAACGAGCGCGGCTCGTGATGCGCCACGTCGGCACCGCTCGCGCTGTGCACTTCGCGCGGGAGATGCAGCAACTCGATCCGCGGCTGACCACGGGCAATCAACATGGCGCGCTCGAGCACATTGCGGAGCTCGCGGATGTTGCCCGGCCACGGATAGCGGAGAATCGCGTCGAGTGACTCGTCGGAGAGCTCGGTCGGGGCACCGGCCAACGTGGCCCCCAGATCGTCGAGCAGATTGGCCACGAGCTCAAGCAGATCCTCCCGCGACCGCGTACGCAGTGGCGGGAGATTGATGGGCATCACCGACAGGCGATAGTACAGGTCCTCGCGGAACCGCCCCGCCGTGACCTCGCTCCCCAGATCCCGCCCAGTGGCAGCGACGACCCGAATGTTCGGCGTGATTTCCAAGGTGCCGCCCAGTCGCCGGAATCCCTTCCCCTCGAGCACCCGCAGCAACTTGGGCTGAAGCGCCGGGGACAAATCGCCAATCTCGTCGAGGAACACCGTGCCCCCGTCCGCGATCTCAAAGAGACCGCGTTTGGTCGGGCCCTGTCGCCCCTCCGCATCAGACTCGACGCCAAACAGCTCAGACTCGAGCGAGGTCGCCGTCAGCGCCGCACAATTCACTTCCACGAAAGGCTTGGAGGCGCGCGGACTCTGCGAGTGCAGCAGTTCGGCCACGCGCCCCTTCCCGGCGCCGCTGTCGCCCACGATCAGCGCCGTGGTCCGATCGCTGGCGGCGAGCAGCGCGACCTGTGCCGCGAGCTCACGCATCGCCGCGGAGGGACCAAAGACGATCGACTTGCCGGCGCCGCGCCGCTCGGTGAGGAACCGATTCAGGCGCCGCAGTGATGCCTTCTCGAGCGCGCGCTCGGCGGCGGCGGCGAGATGGTTGAGATCTACCGGCTTGGTCAGGAAATTCTCGGCCCCTTTGTGCAGGGCCTCCACGGCCATCGGCACGTCGCCGTAGGCCGTCACCATAATGACGACAGGGTGATCTGGGCCAATCTTGGAGAGCACGTCGAATCCCGTCATGTCGGGGAGTCGCACGTCGAGCAGGACGAGATCCGGGCGGAGCCGCTGATACGCCTCGATTCCCTCTGCACCCGTATGCGCTTCGGTCACGACATTTGATCCGTCGTGGCGGAAGAACAGTGCAAAGGCCGACGCAATCGCGACCTCGTCGTCAATAATGAGGATGCTCGCCATGGTTACTCTGCTCGTCAGTAGTGGGCCGCGAGACCATACCCGCTGTCTCGTCTTAGAACATAAGTCGCATAGACCGGTGAATCAATGCTAGACATATCGAAGTAACACACCGGCCAAAGGCGCGGCAGTTGCGTGGAGCCCAACGGAGCCTATAACCTCGCCGTCAGCTTGGGCATGGGCGCCGTTAATTGCCACGAGTGAAATGGTCCGTCCACGGGCAAAGTGCATCGCCGGATGCGGGGTGAAGTCATTGCGAATACAACGGACCAGTAACGACGCGGCATCGGCCACTGACCGAGGAAAGAACAGGCACAA
>Ga0214919_10002882_pt1 | contig 26568 bp, 20 predicted proteins | sample LL1503_MetaG_FD_177994 | JGI IMG/M metagenome (GOLD analysis project Ga0214919, IMG submission 177994) | Freshwater microbial communities from Lake Lanier, Atlanta, Georgia, United States - LL-1503 | ecosystem: Environmental > Aquatic > Freshwater > Lake | place: USA: Georgia | collected...
TGCTATTATTAATTATATCTTGTGTGCTATTATTAATTATATCTTGTGTGCTATTATTAATTATATCTTGTGTGCTATTATTAATTATATCTTGTGTGCTATTATTAATTATATCTTGTGTGCTATTTAAATTTTGTATTGTTGTATTAATTATAGTATTATTAAGAACATGATTATAATTAGATAAAACATTAAAACTCACACTAATTTGTGTTGGTGTACTTGAAGGAGTATAAGAAGGTGTAGATGTTAATAAAATTGGAGTATCAAATATATTTTTTATATTTTTAGGATTAACAAAAAAACTTTTAATTATCCATTTATCGCTAATATTTAAAATAGGTATAAATGATATATTATTTTCAATATTATTATTAAAAGATGCTTTCATAATAGATATATTATTAGAAATATATAATGTTGTAATATTAGCTTCTTTTATTTCAAATAAATTATTCCAAGAAGAATTAGTAAGTGGTAAATCATAAGAACGAGAATCTTTTCCAATTAATTTATCATCTTTAATATACCATAAATTGTTTATACTTTCATTATATTCATTTATTTTCCAAAGTGGATTTGATTCTAAATGTAATATTCCATCATTTGATAAATATGAAGTTATTTTTTGTATATTATCAACAAATGTAGAATTAATATTTATATTATTACATGAAAAATAAATTTTATTACAATTTAAATGTTCATATTTTAATTTGATTAAATCAGAATCAAAATAAGTGCAACTTAAAGGAGAATCTTTGTTTATTTTCATTGGAGCATACCAAGTTTGATAAATATTTAATATATTTGTAGAATTATTTGCCCATTCTTCAATAATAATCTGTTTATTCTTTAATGATTTTTCATTTAAAACACGTAATGTTATTAATGACTTTGGAAGTAATGGTAAAGAATCTGATATTGTTAAAAAGAATATCAGATTTGTTGCAATTGTAGCAATAAATTTCATTAATAGTAATTGTTAATTAAATAAATACTATTAGTTTCAATTTTTTATATAAATAAAAAAACAAATCATTTAAAAAGATTTTTACTAAAATATTTAATGGAAGGTAAAAAAACCAAAATAAAAATTCGTAAAGGTTATAATAATGATTTAGATGGTATATATAATTGTCATTTAAAATGTTTTGATAAGGGAGATTTATGGTATAAATCAATAATTCAACAATCAATGGACCGTTGTTATGTAGTTGAAAAAGTAGATGATGGTCAGATAATTGGTGTTTTGTTACAAGGTTCAACTGTGCCTTGTGAAGAAGCAGATAAAGAAAATTTTAAACAAATTACACCAACTGGTGATATTATTGTTAAAAATAATTTACATATGGATTATTTAGAAGGAATTTTAATGGTATGTGTTGACCCAGAATTTAGAAATAAAGGATTGGCTAAAATGTTAATAGAAATTCATTTTAATGAAAATAAAAATGAATTAATCCATTTGACTACTCGTAAATCAAATAAAGCTTATAATTTATATTTGAGAATGGGATATGAACATGTTGCTACTATTAAAAATAAATATTTTTTTCCAACAGAAGATGGATATTTTTTAATAAAAAATAATTAAATTACATTTTTACTAAAAAATCTATCCAAGACTGGAACAGTTATATTTAATACCAAAAAACAGGCTAAAAACATAATTACATCATTTTTCCTCTAATAGAACTTTCATTTATTACACCAATTGATTGTCTATTATATATTATATCTTTTTCAATTAATCTTAAATCGAATGTTGTTTCACATCCAATATAACTCATTGTACTTTTTATACTTGATTCAATTCTATGTAAAATATCTTTAACAGGTCCTTTAATTTCTACTTCTATATCTGCTCCTTCTGGATTTTGTTCTAAATTATATTCTTTATTTGTTACTTCAGCTTTTGATATCATTGCCATTGCTGATGCCATACCTCTATAACATTTTACTCTCCGATTATTTCTATAAATTATATTTCCGGGAGTTTCATCTGTAGCTGCTAATGTTTTACCCAACATCATTGCATCTGAACCAACTATAAATGCTTTTGAAATATTGCCATCTTTTCCTAAATGACCTCCGTCAGAAATCATTCCAACATTATTTCTTCGAGCAATTTCTCTACATTTCATTAATGATGTAAATTGACCTGAACCAATACCAGTTACAAGTCTGGTAGAACAAATTGAACCATTTCCAATTCCTACACGAATACAATCTGCTCCAGCTTGACATAAAAAATCAAATCCTTCAGGATTACATACATTTCCTGCCATTATATCAACATCAAGTATTTTTAATTTTTTAATAACATTTTTAACTGTTTCATTGAATCCATTTGCAACATCTACACATAAAAGATTACAACCAGCATCAACAAGTGCTTTTGCCCTAACAAAATAATCATCAACAATACCAATAGCTGCGCCAACTAATAATTTACCATTAATATCAAGAGAATATTTATTTTTATTTATTTCATATTCTAAAAGATTTTTATAAATAATTAATCCTTTAACTATTGAATTTTCTATTACAGGTAATTTTTCAATATTATATTTTTTCATAATTGCAATAGCTTCTCTACGCGTAATATTACTATCAACAGTTACAATCTGTTTATTCATAATTTCATTAACAATAATATTATTTGAATTACCAGATATTAAATGCGCTGAGATATCACGTTTTGTTATAAGACCAGCAAATTTACCTTCTGTATTTAAAACAATATAAGTATTTACTTTATCTATTTTAATTTTATTTAATAAATCATTAACTGATAATGAACTAATAATTGTATAAGGATTTTCAATAATAAATGTTAAATACCGTTTTACTTTTTTAACCATATCTATTTGTTGTTCAATAGTATTATATCTATGTATAATTCCTAAACCACCATTTATAGCCATTTGAATAGCCATTTCGGATTCAGTTATAGTATCCATTGGAGATGAAATAAGTGGTAAATGTAATGTTATATTATTAGTTAATTTGGATTTAATATTTATATTTTTCCTTGATTGAATATTTGAATATCTTGGTTCAATTAAAATATCGTCAAAAGATAAAGATTCTTGTATATGATTCATTTTTATTAATATATTATAAATAATATTTTTATAAATCAATTTTTATTTCATATTAATATATATATATATAATGGAAAAATATATAATTATTTTATTTATTTTAGGTACAATTTATTTTATTCAAAATAAATTAAAAGATACAGATGGATTTGAAGACGCTGAAACAAAAGAAAAACCGAAAGTACCTGTACAAAATATGGTAGGTATTGATGATACAAATGCAATTAATACACTTGCACAAATATCAAAACAATTAATGGCTGGCGGGTTAACGGTTCCTGGTGATATGAGTGTGATAGGTAATATTACAGCTAATAATTTAATAAATTTATCCAATACTAAAACAAAAGTTAGTTTTCAAAATGATGCAGATAATTATTTTAGAATTAAAGATAATGATGGTAAGCCATTATTAGCAATAGGCCAAGGTGGCGATATTTTCAGTAAAGATAATAATTTAGTTTTATCAGGAGGCAATTTAGCAGTGAAAAGTAATATAACAGCAACTGGTGCTATTATTAATGGTAGAAATATTATAGGTGAAATAGATGCAATAAATGCTGCGATTAAAAAAATAAATGATACACTATTTACAACTGTCAGTTATAATGATACATTTCGTTTAAAAAGAACACTTCAAAAAGATGACGAGAATGCATGGTTTAAAGGAGATGGCTGGAAAGGTCTTAATGATGATTGGACAAAATGGTATATGCAAAAAAGTTGGTAGAATGATTTTTTAATTTATGACCGTTAAAAAAAAGCGAAGCGCACCGTAGGTGCATAACGAAGTTATCGAAAAGATAAAACGTAGTTTTATTTAGCACAAGCTAAACGAAGTTGAGCTCCCGCGAAATAAGCATAGCTTATCAGGCTAAAGTCCCTAAAGGATCCCAAGGTGGTATCACTCTATGAACTTTTTTCATTTCCAATAATTCTTCATCCTTCAACAAATCTTTATGTACCACTATCTGAAACACATATTCATTAAACCATGAATCCGTCATTAATAGAAATCCATTGGTACCACTGTTTGCACCCCAACTATTTTCTATTTTCCATCTATTTGGATTAATATCTTCCTCATTTTTATTAAATCCAGTAATAAGCATTGCATGAGATGGTACAGAATCATAGTAACGTAAACGTTCTTCTTTAGTCATGCTATTTTTAAGACCTAAATAATCAAGGTAATTTATGATATTAGGATGACTTACTCCAGTATCTTTATCCCTATCAGCACCAACATCACATCCAAACCAAACAGGTTGATTTTTAGTAATAGATTCAAAAGCTAATTTTTTAATTCGTTCAATAGGTAAGTTTATCCAACCAACATGTTGACTTTTTACATTGCCTAAATATTGAATTTGATAATATTTATTATAATCATGCTCTTTACGAGGGTCGTGAACAACTGAAATAAAGTCTTGAGGATTAAATCCAGATTTATTCAAAAGTTCTTTGGGTGTAATATCTTTCCATGTTTGTGTTTTGTTTTTATATTTAAATTCAAAATTAAATTTAGTAGGAGGACGTCCTAAAAAGGAAACTAAAATTTCAAATACTTTCTCCATTTGTTTTTTAATTAATTCAGGTCTTTCTAAATGGGTTGTTTTACTTAAAGTTATCCAATCTTGTTTAAGCATTTCTGTAAGAATTTTATTCATTGGTGCAGATGATTTAGCGTGATAGGAATCAGGATAAACATATTTTGGTACTATACCATATTTATTAACAATTTCTTTAGCCATATCCCATTGTCCACCATCACCTAAAGGGTCCTTACAAATATTAGTAAAATGATGACATTTATAATCACCCTCTAATTCACTAATGTCTTGAAAATAATTTAGATATTGATTATAACGTTCAAATTTGTCCCAAAAATATAAATATGATTGACTAAATTCTAAATCTTTAACATCCATTTCATTAACCCATGTTTGAGCAGCAACAAAACGAAGTAAATTTAATGTTGCAAATAACCAACATCGTCCTGATGATTTTTGGTCTGTAACTTTAAAATCATATTGAATTTCTTGATTAAATAAGTAGGGATTTTCAGCGATAACTTCCCAATTTTTAGCTAGATGCGAAAGTGGGTTATTGTAAACTGCAAGATTATGAAAAGGTTTTTCTAAAAGATTATTTATAAAATTATTTGTTAGTTCCATTAACATTATAATTTAATAAATGAATGAGTTTATTACTCAATTTTTATGTTCTATTCTTTAACAACTCTTGGAGCCTGCTTTTTCTTCTTCAATCCATTCTTTAACAACTTTTGGTGCCTTCTTCTTTTTTTTCTTTTTCTTTATCCCATTTTTATCACAAACAGTCTTAAAATATTTCTTAATTCGATCTTCTTGAATATCTCCTTGCATAATTATAGTTTGCTCATCAAGAATTTTTTGTAATTGTGGAACATTTAAAGAATCAATAAATTTTTTTACACTTTTAAAATTTTTGATATTGAACCCAGCAGGAATGATGATTTCAGAATCATCAAATTCAAACTTTGGCTGTGGAATATCACTTTTTTCAAAATATGAAAAACGCTTCTTTTTTTTAATATTTGGAGGAATTAGAGATTCTTCGACTTCATCATCAACAGTTGATTCACGGTGTCTCTTTTGGGTTATTGAACTACCAGATGAACTACGTGGAATAGCCATTGGTGTACTATTTACAGATTCATTTTTAGTTTTAATATGAAACATTCTAGGTGTCAACCCAGTAGATTCATTTTGAGTATTACAAATATTAACAATCAATTTATGCATACAAATTTATATATATATTTAATAAATAAAAAATTCAATTTTTTTAAACTTGTTTATTTTTAATGATATATATAATATAACTAATAATTACTATAACTAATACAGAGCTCATTGGAAGAGATTTACCAAAAATATAATATACTAAAACAGCAACTAAAGCCCATAAATAAATATTACCATAATTAGCGCCAGCGCCAGCACCACCAAATAATTCAGTTTCATTAATACCTATTAAAGAAGAATCAGTATCATTATTATGCTCATATCTAAAAAAACCACCTGTTTGTTCAGATTCTTCTGATGATTTTTCATCTGATTTTTCATCATCTTCTGATTTACTAGTAGAATAAAAATAAGCTGCTACAGCAGCACATATACCACCACCAACAACCATCATCATCATCATAGGTGAAATTTTAAAAATAGCACCAATATTATTTACTAAATTATCAAATGAACTCATTATAGCACTTTCTTGTATTTTAGTTGTTACAATTGAAGCTTCTTGGTCAGAACTACCTTTTGTTTTATTTATATTTGATGTATCACTTACACTTGAAAACCTTTTATCAACACCAAGATCACTAACAATTGATTGCCCCATTTTTAAATCAATAAAACATTTATTAAATGATGTAACACTAACTTGTTGAGCAATTTTAATTGAACCTCTTTTACCATCCACTGCTGTTGCTATTATATCATCAACATCAATACTATTAGTACCAGTTGTATCCATATTACATTTAGCTTCGGCGGCTTGTTTCATAGAATTTTTTATTGTATTTGTAACACTATTTTTAAGATCTTGCGAGTTTACAGTTTTATTTAAGATGTCTGTATTAATTTTTTGTCTTATTATTGTTTCATTCTCTGAAGTACTACCTGTCAAAGATTTCATCATATCCGAAGCCATATTTGTAAGAGAATCAAGCATTCCCTCTGGTCCCCCGGCGGATTTTGTCGTTTCTGAAATTGAAGCTGCTTGTTTCATAGAATTTTCTGCATTATTATCATTTGTTACTTTATTATTAACATCAGCTGCTACTTTATCTGCTAATTTTTGCATAGCTTCTGCACTTGATACAATACTAATAATTGCTTGATTTTCTGCTTGAACCTTAGCATTTTGAGATATATCTACATCACTTCCCTGTGCCACAATTCTTTTTGCTTTTAGAACATTTGCACCCCCAACACTAGTACTAATACTTGCCGCCATTTCTTGAACCATTTCAGTTGATACATTCATTGTAGTCTCATTAACAATCTTAGTTATATTTTCTGTTATATTTTGAACTTTAACTGACATTTCTGATTCAATTGTTTTTTTAATAGCTGTTTTACTACCGTTACCCATGAGTTTTGTATTAATAAATAATTGAAAAAAAATAATATTTAAAAAAACTAAACTAATATATATATAAATAAAACTTTATGGGAAATCAATTTTTAAATATAACTGACGGCTCAAGTACCAATGATTTTATATCCAATAAAGATAATACAAAAAATAAAGCTTTACAAAATTATCTTTTAGATTTTTTTAGAAATCAACATAAATTTATGGGTGTTTATGATGGACCTACATTTTCAGCTGATACAGACCCGAATACTATGATTGCTCCAATGTTAGCAGATAAAAAAACCTATAAATTTAATGATAAATTCAAATATGATTTATTTAATAAAAAAAGAAGTTGTTGTTTAAGAAATTCTAAAGTTCCAATAAGTTTGCCTACTTATAGACCAGAAACTGAAAAAAAAAATGATGGTTCAATTGTTACAACAACATTACTGTTGCCTGTATTTAATGACCTCTCTGGTAATGATATTGACACTATTGCAAACTGTAAATTTGGTGAAAAAGAAACTGTTTGGTATGATAAAAATGCTAAAAAAGATGGGGCGGATAAACCTATATCATCAACTTATTGTGCCAATTTTTATGATGATTATTGTAAAACCATGATTGCTAAGAATAGAGAGAAAGCTTATACATTAAGTAGTAGATTTAGTGGTCCTTATTTGCATAATTCATCAAAACTTAAGGATAATCCAGATTCAGTAATTAATCCCTTTTCAGATTGTGCTTGTTTAAACAGTGCTTTTAAAGATGATAAGGTAACTGCTAGCGGTGATGGTACACCAGATGAAAAAGCTCAAACACTTGATGCACCCTGTTCAGCAGGTATGGGTAAGAACACAGTTTTTTTTGAATCTTGGTCTAAAAAAGATATGCTTTGTGTTAATAGCATTGATTTAGCCGGTGCTAATTTAGCAGCAGTAAATGGTGCAATTAAAATTGAACAAAAATCCAGTTGTGGAAGTGTTACAGATAAGAATATTGGCATTAATGCTAGCGCTGGAGAAAAAACTGTTAGTAATGATAAAACTAGAAATACTAATGTTAATAACGCAGATACAAGTAGTTCAAAATTATCAGCCTCTTCACCAGCCTCTTCACCAACCTCTTCTGCCTCTTCAACCTCTTCTGCCTCTTCACCAACCTCTTCTGCCTCATCACCAGCCTCTTCAGCCTCTTCACCAGCCTCTTCACCAACCTCTTCTGCCTCTTCACCAGCATTTTCATCAGACTCATCTAACTCTCCATCAGCCATTTCATCAGCAGCAAAAAGTAAAGGTAGTTCTAATACATATTTAATAGGCGGTGTTATTTTAGTAATAGTTATTATAGCGATTATAGCAATAGTTTTACTTAATCGCGGTCCTAAAAATGAAAATTAATTTATTAAAAATATAAATTTTAATAATATAATTTATTTATTTTTTTATTGGTTCAACGGTTAATTCTGAAATATTAGTTATAGCTTTAATAATATCATCAGAAACTGCATAAATTCCATCTTCGTCAGTTGTTGCTCCAAAAAATGTTTTAACACCAGATTTTGATATCATAGTTATTTTATATCCTTTTTTAATAATTAAACTAATTCGTTTAGTTACATCTTCTTCTTTTTTAAGAACAGATATAAATGCAGCAGGCATTAAATAAAATGAATCTTGCTTGGTGGGTTCAATTGTTTTATAATTACCTAAAAGTAAATGTGATTCACTTATTTTACCTTGTTTGCAATTATCTGGAGAAGTTAATAATGCTGTATTAGTTAAAATTTTAACAATTGCTTCAGGGTCGTCTTTAGAAGTAAATGATAATTTTGGCATAATTGGCTCGCATTTAGTAGTAGAATTGTCACTAGTACTACTATTTCTATTTACAAATGTTTGGTCAGAATCACTATTATTAGAAGAATTATTATTAGAAGAATTATTATTAGAAGAATTATTATTTTTTAATCCTAATTGACTTGTTGATGCTGTTGGAGAAGATGCTTGTGTAGCTGAACTAGTTACTATTCCATTTGATTGTAATGCTGTTGGTGTTGAAGGAGGCTTGGATACTAGATTTGAACTATTATTTGAAGTTGAAGTAACTACTGGTGTAGAAGTTACTGGTACAGAAGTTACTGATGTAGAAGTTACTGGTGTAGAGTTTAACATCTTAGAGTCTAACATCTTAGAGTCTAACATCTTAGAGTTTGATGTGTTAGAGTTTGATGTGTTAGAGTCTGATGTGTTAGAGTCTGATGTGTTAGAGTTTGATGTGTTAAAGTCTGATTTTTTAGAGTCTGGTGTCTTAGAGGTTAGTGTAGAATTATTAACTGCAACATCGTCACTAGTTTTATTATCGGTAACTTCAAAGTTTTCTATTTCACTAATCATTTCTAAAATAATTAATACAGTGACAGCAACAATTAATGAGAATTCAATTGTATAATTTGAACCAAAAGTTAAATAAGTTATTAAAGCTATATTAAATACAGCATTATGTAATACTTTTTTAATAATTGTAGGTAATCGTGGTTTATAAATAGTATTTATAACTAATACTATAATAAATCCAAATAATAAAACTTTATTTGAGATTAAACTTTCCATATTATAGAAATAGTAGATTTTTTTTTTTAAAGATTATTTTTTATAGTAAAGACTATTTATATACTCGTTCATCATTGCTAGTTGAATAAAGGTTTATTTAGTAACTTATATTTAGAGCGGTGCGTATTTTAAATGCCGATTAACGGTTCCTAAAATATACACTGCTTTACCTAATTAAAGGCTTCTAAATTCTATATGATGGGTTTCCTTAATAACGGAAATTAAAAGGTAGCCGTTAAAAATCCCATCGAAAGCCATTTATATTACTACCAATAATAAACGGCTATTTAGCTTAAAATGACCAAGGTAAACCATTCGGTTTCCTCTTTTAGAGTAATTACCTATAATTGGTCAAGGATAAAAATCCTGAATAATGGTTAGCTATTATATTCATTATTAAATAATTATAATAACATATCTTTAAATTAAAATAAATCGGCATTTAAAATACGCACTGCTCTAAAATATTAGTTAAAAAAGTAAACAATAACAGTAATATTATCTAATGATCCCTTATTATAAGCATGGTCGCATAAAGCTTTAGCAAAATTTCCCTTAAAATTTTTCTTTTTTAAATCTAAAACATAATCAACTACATCTTGATTAGACAAAACATCCCATAAACCATCACAAGCTTTAATTAAAAATGAATCTTCATTAGATAGTTTATAACGATAAATTTGAGGTAAATGTGAAACATAAGGACAACATTCCAGATCCCCAAATGCTCTTGATAATGATAAATCTTTAACTCTCCAATCAACACCATCGTATTTAATATAATCTTTACCACCTAATTGTTCAATTCTTGTTCTTTCTTCAGGAGTATTTGGTTTATGGTCTTTTGATAATTGAACAGCTAATCCATCTTTATTACATAAAACTCCTCTAGAATCACCAACATTAACCATCCATAAATAAGTTTTCTTTTCTTCTTTAGTCATCAAACTTACACAAGCTGTAGAACCGCAATAATTTGCTGCTCTAGGATGATTTTTTTTTAAATTATCTTGTAATAAATCATATACTTTATTAACATATTTTGAAAATTTATCTGGTTTTACAAAAATATTTTTATCAAATTTTTTCATAAAATAAACAGGAAGATTCTCTTTCAAATATTTAGATACAGTTTTACCACCATGACCATCAAAAACTGCAAAAAAATTTATATTATTTTTATTAGTTTCTTCACCATTTAAATTAATATATGATACGTGTTGATCTTCATTTGAATCTCTTTTTCCTTGAATTGTATATGAATAAACTTTCATAAAATTCTAATTAAGATAATTTAGATAAAAATATTTAATATACTATTTTGTAATTTCCACGAGGCGTTTTGATATGTTATTGTAAAATCTTGAGCTAGTCTATATTTAATTCCTCCCTGTTCTATGAAACCATTTACCATAATTTGAATTTTACGACTTCCATCCTCCATTGCATTTGTATCAATAATTTCAAAATTCATTCCTGTTTGATTAAGGGAAAACAATAATTTAATTATATCTTCTCCTTTATAAATATTTTTTTGATAGGAAATACGTGTATAACAATTAATAATATTAATAATATTTACATTCTGATCTTTCCATGAAGTATAGAAAAATACTAGAAACTCATTAGCAAGTTGTTGATAATCAATCTTATTAACAATATTAGTACCAGTTTTTTTTTTAATAGTAGAATTAATATCCATACAAATTATAAATTATATATATTATAAAATATTCAATTTTTTTATATAAAGATTAAGATCTATTTATAAATATAATGAAATTTCAAAAAATAGAAATATTAGAATATAAAAAAAATACAAATGTTTATTTAGGAAAAATTAATGAAATAAATTATATTTTAATAGGTGATAAAAAAATACCAAATGAAATTATAATTGATAATTTAAACATAACTGATATTTTTTTTCCTGCTAGTAATGAATTAATAGAATCTTATAAAAATAAATTTAAAATAGTAACAGAAACATTTGATGATTATTGTAAAAAAATAGAACCCTATATTAATTCAATTTTAGATACAAATACTAAATGGGTTAAAAATATATTATATCATAAAATGGAAACTGATAAAATATTATATAAAAATAAAAAATTTGTTATAATTAAAAATATTGCTTGGGAAACAAATAATGATTTTTATTTATTAATAATTCCATTTGAACCTATTAAAAATGTAAGACACTTAACAGAAGACCATCGTGAATTACTTGAATTAATGAAAAAGAAAAGTATTGAAATAGCAAAAAAATATAGTTTTGAAGAAAATGAATTATATTTATTTTTTCATTATCATCCATCTTGTTATCATTTACATTTACATGTTTGTTTATTAAATCATAAATCATTAAAATTTAAAATTTATAGACATATATTATTAGAAAATATTTTAGATGACTTGGAAAATAATGGGAAAAAAACAATGAAATTTGAAATAGTTATTTCAAATCCAATTTATAAATTATTAAATGAATAAATTTAATTTTTACATTGACCAGAAACACCAATAGGTTCTGATTTAGAAATTACTTCCATAAAATGTCTTGTATCATACATTAATTGAATTTGTTTGTCACAAGTATTTAAATTTACTATCTCACCTTCTTTAAGATTATTTGATGTTACAAAAAATAGATAAAAATTTTGAAACTTAGGGTCATCTAAATAAGGTGCTAAAATTGATTTAATAGGTGGGTTTTTAATATTAAATATTTTATTATAATCATAATTATTAATCCAATTTTCTTTTATATTTTCTAAATTAGTTGATAATCCTCTTGTATCATTATTATTATCTAATTTTTCAATAGATAATTCTGCATGATTTCTAAAATAATTTTCATATCTATCAGTTCTTGGAGTAAAATATGAGTTATTTATATCTAGACCAACAACATTTTGAGATTTAATTATCATACGTAATAATTGAATTTGACTTATAAATTCATTATCTTGTACTAAAATAGGTGCACCTTTTTTAATAGTTTCTTTGCCATTTGCATCTGTCTCAATAAATCCATCCTCTTTTAAAATACTCCAACCAATAGGAGTTTTACCAGTATCAGTACCATTTAATATATTTTTATAAACTTCATTTTGTGAACAAACTACATCAACAATATTCTCTTTCTTTTTATTTCTAGATAATTGAATTTTTTCTCCTAATACTTGTAATAAACCTAATATATTTTCATTTATATAAATTCCTTCTAAACCAGCATAACCATATCTTTTCTTTCTCATATCTGGTAAAATTAACATTTCATTTATTTTACTTCCTAATTTTTCTAACCCATTGTTTTCTTTAATCATATTAGTAATTTGTGCAATAGCTCTACTAGTTAACCCATATGCTGCTTGTTTATCTGGCTCTGTATACACAGAATGATGTGAACCATTAGTAGGACTATTTGTAATAAGATTTTTCACACTTGGATCAATTTGTTTAATATTATTATATTCAGTTAAATGTATTGGCATATCTTTAATATCTGGCATTTCAGATGTTCCTTTTAGATCCTTAAAAGCATATGCAGTTAATGTATTTAAACCAACTGTTATGTTTTTGTCAGATATTAAATGTCCTTCTGTTGGAGAAATTATAGATGCTTTATTTTTTTGTGTAAAATCAAAATGTTCAGCTGTTTCAGGTATAGTACCTAACCATAAAGGATTGATATACATCATTGCTTTAATCATTTTTTCATCATAATGTGGTTTATTATAAGAAACACCTCCTATTTGTGGAGAATTTGTTGATTGACGTATTATTGGTGAAGGTATTGAAGAGCTTTCATTATCTGGTTCTGGTTGCATTCTATGATTTACAAAACGTTCTCTTGGGTCATAAATATTTTTAAAACTATTTGCACAATATGTTTGATATAAATTTTCTTTACCTGGTAAATCCATTACTACTAATCTAGGTTGTTGTAATTCGCCTTTTATCGTAATTGTTATTTTAAAATCATAAATCATAATTGAACGACTTGATTCAGGATTATTTATAGTACTTTTAATTCTACCATTTTCTCTTCTAATATTATCAATATTAGTAACAATTTCTTCAAAATTAGAAATATGAAAACCAGAAATTTGTTGATAATGATTTTTTTCATCTAATAAAGAATTAAAAGTAAACTCAGTACCTATTTTTGAATCAGCTTTTTTATAATCTTCATATGAACGTTTATCATCTGTAAATTTAATAAAATCCTTTATATGTGTAGTTTCTTGATTACTTAATTCATATTTATATAAATTATGAGTAAAATTATTAGTTTCCCAATAAAATTTATATGGCACACCTAGTCCATATAATTCAAATGCTTTCATTTCAAATTTACTTGCATCAGTTATACTATTTAATGTAGATTGCAACATACCTTCAATACCTTTAGCTCCAAATAAAGTAAAAGTTTTACCTACACCAGAATAACCATATGTTAATAACATAATAGATTTACCTTCAGATAACATATTTCCCAATCCCATATACATAGATAATGCATCATTTTCTGCAAAATTATCAGGATCAAAAACTTCTTCAAAATATATATTTTTAATTGCTTTTGCTTTATCTTGTGCTTCAGGATATAATTTATCTCCTGCATTTACATTAAAACATTTTAAAATATTTTCTTCTTGCATATAATGTTTATTAGAACTACTTTTTTCAAAAACAATAGCAGGAGTACGAAGAATATCTCTATTATAATTAATTCTCATATAATTAGCAACTGGAGGCATTTTCATTTGGTATGCATCTAATATTCTAAAAAATATATTAAATAAGAAGAAATAATTTTTATTACGACTATTTGACTCTACATTTGCTAAAGTGTCTATTTTATTTATTAAATTCCAAGGATTTTTACTTGAAACAATAGAGTTATGTATTCTTGTTACTTTTATATTTTTTTTTTCTGGAGTCAAATTAGTATAACCTTCTTTTCCCTCGCTTATTTTTTTATCTACTATTAATTTAGCTCTATTATATTCATCTGTATTTGGTTTATCATAATTTTGAGCTAATTTAAATTTAGTATCATTTATTTCCCAAAATTTATATAATTCATTTAAAAATTTTCTTAATATTTTAATCATGAAAAAATGTTTGCTATAAAACCATATATTTTCTGCACTCATAAATGTATCTTTTGTTTTATATAATGATGAATCTTCAAATTTATCAATAATTATTTCAAGTCTAGATAAAATATTTTCATAAAATGAAATAGAACCTTTTGACATTAATTGCCAATAAGTATATTCTTTTTGAGCTAGTACTAAAGAAACATAATTTACAATATACTTTTGAAAATTAAAAAATTGCGTATAACGAATATTGTATTTTCTAATTAATTTTTTAACTTCATTTCTTTTAACTTTCATTTCTCTTATTTTCATTTCAAATTCAGCTAATTTTAAAATAAAATCATTAAAATGCATTCCATCTGATACTTTTGCACCACCTTTTAAAGCTATTATTTTAGGTTCATTATTAATTTTTATGGAAGATATATTATAATATTTTTTATTAATAGATGAAGATTTAGAATCATAATCATTAATAAAATCATTGATTATTGATATTTGATATTCTAAATCTTTTTTAGATTCATTAATTTTTGTTAATGCTTGTTCGTCAGTTAATTTTGGAAAATTATTTAATTCTATTTCTAATCGTTTTATATTATCTTCTAATTTTTTAGCATCACTAATAAAATTATCAAAATAACTTAATTTTTTTGACATTAAGATTAAAACAGATTGTAACTCCTTTTCTGTATTACCAAAAGGATTTGTTTTAATTTTTATTAATGCATTTATATAAGTAAGCTTTTCATTATCTGTAGTTGTATATGTTTTATCTTTAATAATTTTATCAAATTTATTTATAATAGTTTTAATGGGAGTCTTTTCTCTAACTTGTGACATAAAACTTTCTAATAATTTTACTAATTCATTTCTATTAGATTCTAATTCATTAAATAATATTTGTTGTTTTCCATCTTTTTTTTCAATAAAACTTGCAATAAATTTTGAATTTTGTAAAACTGAAATTATTTTTTCAAGTTGAGACTCTAATTCTTTTTTCTTTGTACTTATATTTACAATAATTTCTGAAAGTAAATCGCTCTTATATTTTTGAGTAAATATATCATCATTTTTACAATTTATTAAAGTATTTATTGTTTTTGTTTTTCTAAATTCAGATATTACAGTATTACAATTAGAAATAGTTTCTTTAATAATCATATTAGTTCTTTCTAAAATTGGTAATTTATTTTTTATTTCAATTGGAAGCAAGTCTTTGATTACTGCTGATTTGAAAAGTAATTTATCTAATTCTATTGTTTTTTTTGTTAATTCTGCTTCAGTTCTTATATAATCAACTATAGCAAGGTCTTCATTTCTAATCTGAGTAACTTTTTGAAACCAGTTGTTATAAAGGTTTACTAATTCTTTATTAATTTCAGGTTTTTTAATTTCAGTTGTAAATATTTGTGGTGTTATTTGAGCGCCTCCTGTTAAATTAGTTGGGTTATTAGTTGGCTTAATAAAATCAGTCTCCAACAATTTATCATCATCACCCTTAGATGCTTCACTATTAACTGCTTCATCATAATATTGAAATTCATTATCTTGATTTGATGATTCTGGTTTTACAATAACTTTATCTTTAGCAGGTTCTTTAGAAGTTGCATCTTCTTTAGGATTTGGATTTTTTAAAAAATATTTACTACCATCTGAAAAATAATGTACTTTATTATCTGTATAATTTAAAAGTGTAGTATCTATTAATTTAAATTTAAACTTATCTGGTTTTGATTCATCTGAATTTGAATCATCTGAATTTGGATCTAAATTTAATTCACCTGCATTTAATTCACCTGCATTTAATTCGCCTAAATATAATGATTCCATTTGTGCTAAATATATTTTAATTTGTTTTAATATACCTTCATGTTTTTCATTTTTTTCATCTGTTCCACCATTAATGTAAACCATTGTATCACTATATGATTTAATTTTTTCATCTATAGCATTTATATTATTTTTAATTTCAGCATTATTTACTAAATTATCACCTCCTCCTATTTTTGTTTTTAAATCATCAACTAATTTTGAAGTATCAAAAATATATTTACTAATTAAACCAGTGTAAACTTCTGGATCTATTTTTTCTTTTACAAATTGAACATTTGAATTGGCAGTTACACCTTGATAATCTAAAGCAGTTTTATCAATTAAAATATTTATCTCGTTAATTCTATTTACTAATGATTTAGATTCTAAATCTGATATTTCTGCAATACCATTTATATCTGTTTCAATTTTTTTTATTTTTTCATTTATATTATCAATTAACGGTTTTAATTTAGAATATGGTTCTAAAATTGTATTTTTTTTACCTTGGTCAATAGCGTTAATTTTACTTTTGATAGCTAATAATGCTTCTTGTATATTTTTAATATCAATTATATTATCTCCACCACTTTGATTTAATTTTAATTGGAGTATATTTTTATATTTTACATATTTTTCTTTCTTCATATCTAAATATTTAATAAATGAATATTTATCATTTGAAGATTTAAAACTATTTTTAATAGTATTCATTATAATTATAATAGTATTGAAAATATTATTATAATTTTTAAAATTTAAAAGTTTCATTATATTTATCAAGTATTTCATAATAAAAATTAAATATTAATAAATACATACACAAATTAACTTTTGGAATATTTTCAAATTCTAGAATTTTATAAGAAAATAAATCAATCATAAACGTTTTATCCCATTTTTCTTTATCCCATTTTTTATTAATATCATCAAATAAATTATATAAAATTTTAATTATTAAAAAATGTTTAAAATACATTTTAGAATGAATATTATTAATTGATCCAATTAATGTATTAAATATTTTATCTGGGTCAGAAATAATTTTATCAAGATGTTTTAATATTCTCAAATATTTTTGTATACTTTCATAAGATAAATAATGATAAATTTTTCTTTTTGTTTGAAAGTATTTTTCTATATTTTTTAATAAAAAAAATTTAAAGTTAAAATATTGAATGAAAAGTACATTATATTCATTAATTGTTTCAGAAAAATCTTTGATAACATTTTTTCTTTTCTTAATTATATTTTCATATTTTTTTGATATATCTATAAAATCTTCTATGTAAGCACCACCTGACATTTTTAATCTTATTTGTAATATTTTATATGAACCACCTGTTAATTCAAATGGTAATTTTTGACTTTTGTCAATTAGATTAGTGATAAAATTATCATCATTAAAATCAACAGATTCTAAATAATAATATTTTTTATTTAATGTTAATTTAGTATCCTTTTCATAAATTTTAGGTATTATAGATTCAATACTTTCTTCTAAACCATCAACTTCTATAATTTCAAAATTATTATAATTATCAGCTATAATATCATTTACTGCTTCTGAAATTTTAGCTTTATTAAATTCTTTTTTATAAAAATCTATTTTAATTTTTAATTGTTGTGTTATATCTATGTATTGGTTTAATTCTTTATCAACTTTTAAAATAATTTCTTCTAATTTTTCTTTGTTATCACTAATAAATAATTTAACAGAATCCATTTCTTTTTTTTTATCATCTAAACTATAAGGCATACCATCTATAGTTTTTTTTAATAATTGTTCTAATTTAATTTGTTCTTTTCTAGGTTTAAATTCAAAACTATCACTACTATCAACTTTTATTTGAAATTTTTCTATTGAGCTAATGCCAACTTTTTCTTTTCTAGGTTCAAATTCAATAGTATCATCACTATTAGTTTTTATTTGAAATTTTTCTATTGAGCTAATACCAACTTTTTCTTTTCTAGGTTCAAATTGAATACTATCATTATCAGCTTTTATTTGAATTTTTTCTATTGAGCTAATGCCAACTGTTTCTTTTCTAGGTTCAAATTTGATACCTTCTTCATTATTTGGCAAATTCGAAATAGGAATAATATTAACTGTTTCTTCTCTTGGTTCAAATTTTATAATTTTTCCTAAACTATTAATAATATTGTCTAATTTTAATATTGTATTTATATTTAATGATAATGGTGGATTAACAGGTGCTTCTATTTTTAAATGGTTAAAATTTAATTCATCAGTTGGCACACCATTTAAAAATTTATCAAAATTTGATAATTTATCAAAAATTGGGTCATTTTCCTTATTAGGAACTTTTTCAGTACTATCAATTTTTAATAAAATATCTAATCTATTTAATTCTTTAGAAATATTTAATAAATTTTGTTTAAATTTATCTTGTTCAGGTATTTTGGTGTTTTGTAATGTTACTAATGTTTTTAATAATCCTTCTTGAGTTTTATTTAATGTTAAAACATCACCACCGCCTTTTTTTTCAATATTATTACTATATCTTTTTATTTTTCTTACAATATTTTTTTCCATTTAATAATTATCAGAAAAAAAATATCATGAATAGTAATAATGCTATTAGACAATTTAAAAAATTTAATTAAAGATTTTGAAGTTGTCCTTTCAAAGGATATAAGATTTAAAGAAGATATGTATTTCAAAAATCAAATAAAAATAATTTATAGTCATGGAGAAAAAACAAAAAATGTTTTTGTTCCATTAATGTTAGCTAATTTAAATAAAACAACAGAAATAGACGAAGTAACTAAATTAAAAGATAGAATTACATATTTAGAAAAAGTAGAATCTTTACCAGAAGAAGTTTCTGTCTGTCCTCCTTGTAATTGTAGTCAATATGAACAAGGTAAGTTACCTAATTCTACTACAGTTAGAAAAAATTATAATGATGTAACACGTCGTATTGAAACAACTAGTTCAGAAGAAGATGAATTAAATACTATATATAAAGCAAATAATAGTGCTTTAAAATCAAAATCTATTTCAGAACAAATAAATTCTCTTAAACAATTAATACCAAATAGAGTAGAAAATCTTTCTAATAATGAAATTATTCAAAAAATAATAAAATATCAAAAATAATTATTATTTTAGTTATTTTTTAGCTTAAATCTTTACTGGTTTAAAAGAAACGATATTTATTACTGTTTGCGGGTCGACTATTGCTGATATAGCCGGCATCATCGTTACCGGAGTTAAAGGCAGCCTTAGCCTTTTTAGCGGCTTCATCTTCGGGTAGGGGTGCGGATGGGGTAGCAGATAATTGGTTTACCTCTTCTAAATTACATTTTGCTTTATTGGTGTTATTTACTTGTACTATATCTAAAGCTGCGCAATACATACTTGCAATATTTGTTACATTTTCTGCTCCAATTTTAGCTTTCAAATAGTCTTCAATTATTTTTCTTTCGTCAACTGTAGCTAATCTTGCTTTATTTTCATCAGGTGTCTTATCAAATACATTAAAATCAATCTTGTTAGCAGCATCTGCTAAATTGTTAACAAATACGATATCTTTCCAAGTTTTATTGTGAAAAAGATTGTATTGAGCTAAGGGATGCCAGTCGCCAATACTTGGGGCAGTTCCTTGTTTTAGTTCAGGTAAATCAATTTTAATAGAATCAATTAAAGCTTTAACATTTTGTAAAACTTCATTAATGGGACGAAATCCCTCAGATAATTTTTTTATATTGTCATTTAATTGTTGAATATCTTTTGTTTTTAAAAGTATTTCAGTTTTCTTTTGAAGAGCAGATTCTTGAATAGCTTTAAAGTCTATAGGAGATACTGATTTATTTGCACTTGGGGTTACATTTGCACCACCAGATTGTAAATCATTATAAGATTTCATTAATGAGTTTAATTTAGCTCCGCCTATTTGCAATTGAGTTTTTATTAATTGTCTATCTACTTTTTCTAAGAGATGTATAGAGTCGGATAAAGAGTTTACTTTAGTCTTAATCTTGTTAATGTATTTTTCACGTATTTTTAAACTATTTTCAAGCATTAATTATATAATATTATGGAGAATTTAAATATAATTGAAATAAAAAAAAAATTTAAAGATTTATCAAAAAATCCTAAAAAAAATTATCATCAAATATTAAACTTATATCAAAAAATTATTGTTTATTACTTTTATTTGAAAAAAACAGATAATGAAATTTAATTGGAAAACCAAATATATATTCTATATAAAGTTATATAAAATGTATAATTATTGTTTAACTGGTATTCAATCAAAAGATAATCCTTGTTTAACTTCTTCGGAAAATAAAATAGAAACTTTTTTATCAACAGAAAATAAATTAGAGAGTTATTATTCACTTTCTTTAGAAAATGGACATTCTACTTCTATAGATAATTATTATCCAGTTACTTTTGAAAGAAATACAGGATCTAATATTTTAGAAAGAAATACAGATTTTGATACTTTAGAAAGTTTTGAAGAAACAGGTATAATTAAATTTGTAAGAATAGAAGGAGGTAATAGTTTTATTAATTTATCTCAATTAGTTGTAACTGATATGAATGGTAAAAATGTAGCAACAACAAGTAAAGCTACTTCTAGTGGTACTGGTTGGGATGGTCCAGAAGCTAGTGCTATAGATGGAAAAGAAGAATCTAGAGGTCTTCCTAAAATATATCATAGTAGTGCTGAAAAAGCTTGGTTTGAAATTGAATTGAGAAAGCCTGTAAATGTATCTTTAGTAACAGTTTATAATCGTGCAGATTGTTGTCAAGATAGAATGATAGGATATGTAATTACTTTAATGGATCAAAGTAGAAAAATTTTATTTAATAGTCCTCCTTTGACAAGTGCAGGGAAACAAGTAATTCAAACAGGAATTTTCGGTCCTCCTATTGGTTTAATTAAAATTGTAGCATTAGAAGGAGGTAATGATATACTTAATTTTTCTCAATTAGTTGTAAGAAATATAAATGGTCAAAATGTATCAAAAAAAGCTATAACTACTTCTAGTGGTGTTGGTGAAAAAACTTCTGAATCAACTGCAGTAGATGGAGAAGAAGCATCTAGGCCTCATCCTAAAATATATCATAGTAATTCTCAAAAAGCTTTCTTTCGAGTTCATTTATCTACTCCAGCAAAAGTTTCTTTAGTAACAGTTTGGAATCGTGGAGATTGTTGTCAAGAAAGATTAGGAGGCTATAAAATTCGTTTATTTGATCAAAATAATAATGAAATATTTGCTAGCACTCCTTTAACAAAAGAAGCAAAACAAGTGATTCGAGTAATTCATACAATACCTTCAGGTCCTGCTACTGGTTTAGTTAGAATTATAAGATTAGATGGAGGTAATGATATACTTCATTTTTCTCAATTAGTTGTAACCGATATTAATGGTAGAAATGTAGCAAAAGGCGCTACAACTATTTCTAGTGGTGCTACTGGTGATGGTCTAGAAATAAATGCAGTAGATGGAGAACAAGCATCTAGACCTCATCCTAAAATATATCATAGTACTACTCCCAAAGCTTGGTTTGATATTCAATTAATAAGTCCTATAAAAGTTTCTTCAGTAACAGTTTATAATCGTGCAGATTGTTGCCAAGAAAGAATGGTAGGATATAAAATTAGTTTAATTGATGAAAATAATAATCTTGTATTTATGAGTAAACCTTTAACAAAAGATGCAAAACAACTAATTCAAGTAGGACCTATGTCAAAACCTATTGGTCGTCCTACTGGTTTAGTTAAATTTGTAAGATTAGAAGGAGGTAATGATATAATTAATTTATCTCAATTAGTTGTAACTGATATGAATGGTAAAAATGTAGCAAAAGGTGCTATAACTAGTTCTAGTGGTGTTGGTTCTGATGGAGCGGAAGCAAATGCAGTAGATGGAGAAGAAGCATCTAGACCTCATCCTAAAGAATATCATAGTAGTACTCCAAAAGCTTGGTTTCATATTGATTTATTCCCTCCTACAAAAGTTGCTTCAGTAACAGTTTATAATCGTGCAGATTGTTGTCAAGAAAGAATGATAGGATATAAAATTATTTTATATGATGAAAATAATAATATTGCATTTACTAGCAATCCTTTAACAAAAGAAGCAAAACAATTAATCCAAGTATCAACACCAGAACCAAAACCAGAACCAAAACCAGAACCAGTATCAGCACCAGCAACATCACCAGTAACAAAACCAGCACCAGCACCAGCACCAGCACCAGCATCAGCACCAGCACCTGATTCATCAGGAGCAGCGGCTGCTCTTGGATTTATTATATTTATATTTGTCTTATTAATAATTATTATATTTTTTATGACAAGAAGAAAAAGCAGTAATGATGATGATTAAAATACATAAAAAAAATAATATTATTTGTTGGAGTTGTATCTATCAAGTTAATTTATAATTATAAAAATATGGGCGCAATAACTTCTAAAGTAGAAAAAGATAAAGTAGTCTCTGTAACAATAAGAACTGGAAAAGACTTTGAACAAACTAAAACAGATAATGATGAACCTACATTCAAAAAATACAAAGATTTTTTAAATAAAGATGGTTTTATTATAGTTAAAATTAATTTGAAAGTATTAACTGAATTATTAACTAGAATATATGATAAATTAGAATTAACTGATCCTCCTCCTCATATTAAAGAGTTTAAAAATAATATTAAAATTAATGATTCTGAGGTGGGACCAATGTATAAATCAGCAGGTTTATTAGGATTAGGAATTGGTAGTATGAGTGGATTTTATACAATAGTAGAATCAGGTATTTTTAGTGATTTAACTAAACTTGATAAAATAAATGGAAAAGACCCTTCTATAAATATTTTATTTCCAAAAGTTTTAATATCTAATAATAAAAATGATTTTTTAGATTTTATATTTAATGATATTAATAAATATCCACCAAAAGCAAGAAAGTTAGTTGATACAATTTTAAATGGTGTAAATAAAAAATCATCTAAAGGTGATGTTAGATTAGCTAATTTAATTAATTTAACATTTAATAGTGGATTAATACTTGGTTTAAGTAATTTTTTTACACCATTTGATCCTAAAAATATACCCCTTCTTATAGCTGAATTAATAGCAGAAACTATAAGTTCATTTCCAGATGATAATTGTTATTTTTCAAATGAAAGTATTATTAGCTTTGATCCAAATGTTTGTAATATTCCTAAAACACCTGAAAAAATAGAAGCACAAAAAGCAGTTGCTTGTCCTGAAGCAAAAGCATGTCCTGTAGCAAAAGAAAAAGAGTGTCCTGAAGCAAAAGAAAAAGAGTGTCCTAAAAGTAATATTTTATTAATAAGTTGTATTATTCTTCATAATGTATATGAGAGTAAAAGATAATGTAGTAAAAATACCAATGACATTATCAGATACTGAATCTTTATAAACAGGTATAATAAACATTTTAATTTTTTAAATATACTATTATATATATGAACGTTGTAGATAAACTTTATGGCGAAAATGGTATATTTAATAAATTAAAAACTATTAATTCTACAAATTTTCAAATAAAAAAATCATATAATTCAGTAATTCCATTAAATATATATTTAACATGGAGTATTAAAAAATTACCTAAAAAAATGCAAGAGAATGTAGATAGAATGAGAAAAATTAATCCTGAATTTAATATACAAATATTTGATTGTGATGAAAGAAGAGAATTTATTAAAAATAATTTTCCTGATGATATTTTATCAGCTTATGATATATTAAACCCAGGTGCTTATAAAGCTGATTTATGGAGATTATGTATTTTATATATTAATGGTGGTATATATGTAGATATTAAACAAAATTGTATTAATAATTTTAAATTTATTGCATTAACAGAAAGAGAGCATTTAGTTTTAGATAGACCTGGATGGTGGAAAGATGGGGAAATTGGATTATATAATGCACTTATAATTGCTAAACCAAAAAATGCATTTTTATTAAGATGTATAAATAAAATAAGCGAAAATGTAAAAAATAGAGAGTATAGTTTAAATGATTTATATCCAACAGGTCCTGGTTTATTAGGTGAAGAATATATTAAAATGCTTAAAGAAAATGAATCAACAATGGAGTCAGAATTAAATAAATTAGATATATGCATGGAAAACGAACAAATGATATTTAATAATGTTCCTATTTTAGAATTTTATAAAGAATATAGAGCTGAACAAAAATTATTTGCTAAAACAAAATCATATGGTGAAATATATAAACTTAAAGAAATTTATAATAAAGTAGTAGAAAAGTTTGTTAACTTTATAGAAAATTTCAATAATAGTATTGAAAACTTTGAAAATATAGAAGGTAATGTTTGTGTATTTAATAGTGGTAATTTAATATTATTAATTGGTATTATAATTATACTATTATTAGTATTTAAAAAATAATAAATATTTTAATTTTTTAAATATACTATTATGTAAATGGATGTTGTAGAAAAACTCTATGGTGAAAATGGTATATTTAATAAATTAAAAACTATTAATTCTACACATTTTAAAATAAAAGATTCATACAATTCAATAATTCCATTAAACATATATTTAACATGGAGTATTAAAAAATTACCTAAAAAAATGCAAGAGAATGTAGATAGAATGAAAACTACTAATCCTGAATTTAATATACATATATTTGATTGTGATGAAAGAAGAGAATTTATTAAAAATAATTTTCCTGATGATATTTTATCAGCTTATGATATATTAAACCCAGGTGCTTATAAAGCTGATTTATGGAGATTATGTATTTTATATATTAATGGTGGTATATATGTAGATATTAAACAAAATTGTATTAATAATTTTAAATTTATTACATTAACAGAAAGAGAGCATTTAGTTTTAGATAGACCTGGATGGTGGAAAGATGGGGAAATTGGATTATACAATGCACTTATAGTTGCTAAACCAAAAAATGCATTTTTATTAAGATGTATAAATAAAATAAGCGAAAATGTAAAAAATAGAGAATATAGTGTAAATAGTTTATATCCAACAGGTCCTGGTTTATTAGGTGAAGAATATATTAAAATGCTTAAAGAAAATGAATCAACAATGGAATCAGAAATAAATAAATTAGATATATGTATGGAAAATGAACAAATGATATTTAATAATGTTGTTATTTTAGAATTTTATAAAGAATATAGAGCAGAACAAAAATTATTTGCTAAATCAAAACCATATGCGGAAATATATATGCTTGAAGAAATTTATAATAAAGTAGTTGAAAAATTTATTGACTTAAATGATAATATTTGTGTAATTAATAGTGATAATTTAATATTATTATTTGGTATAATAATTATACTGTTAATAATATTAAAATAAGGTTATTTGTTAATACAAGGAATTGAACCCTGACCATAGAAAATTTTCTATTGCTCTCCTTGAGCTATACTAACTAAGTTCTTCTCAAGGAAGCTAAGATATTTTAATATTAAGTACTCATCTACTAATAATTAAATTAATAAATTTTAATATAAAATATCGATTTTGTACAATGCGGGACTTGAACCCGCGGTCTCCCGCGTATAAGACGGGTGCATTAACCAACTATGCTAATCGTACTAAGTGCTGACTTCTAAACATTTTAATGAAATTTGTTTGCTGTAAGAAATCAAATGTTGTGGGGTATGGGGATCGAACCCATGCGCTTTCGCAACGGCTCTTAAGACCGTCTCCTTAACCACTCGGACAACCCCACTGGTGTTTACTATCTGCCAAAAACATTTAAAGTT
>Ga0214919_10002883_pt1 | contig 26566 bp, 24 predicted proteins | sample LL1503_MetaG_FD_177994 | JGI IMG/M metagenome (GOLD analysis project Ga0214919, IMG submission 177994) | Freshwater microbial communities from Lake Lanier, Atlanta, Georgia, United States - LL-1503 | ecosystem: Environmental > Aquatic > Freshwater > Lake | place: USA: Georgia | collected...
AGAGGGTGCGTATAAGCAAATTACGCAATATGTGCTGGATACGGATGGCACGAACTTTCTCACGGTGATGAATCATCCATATGTGGATGGGACGAAGCTGACGAGTAGTCACGTGCATGATATATACCCGAATTTGGGTATTGAAGCCACGCGTGCCACACTTATCCATGAGATTACGACATTATTTGAGGAGTCGGGTGTGAATTGTCGGCACTTGGGGCTGCTGTGCGATGTAATGACACGCGCGGGGCGTCTAATGTCGGCAGATAGGTATGGTATTAACAAGATGGATATAGGTCCTATAGCGAAGGCATCCTTTGAGGAGACGGAGAAGATTCTCTTGCGAGCTGCCTTATTTGGCGAAATGGATCCCGTAACAGGTATTTCGGCGAATATTATGATGGGACAGCCTATACGTGGTGGAACGGGATTCTTCGATGTGCTCTTTGATGAGTCGGCATTCATGCGGCTCCAGGAGGGCATGACACCGGTGGAGGGCTTTGAAGAAGAGGATGAGGGTCCTACACAAGAGGAAATTAACGCAGAGTTACACGAGGATCAGGATGATATGTGTTCTACAGCGCGCCTGCGTATGAACGTGGCGATGCCTCAGAGAGCAGTTCTCATGGATGAAGAAGACGTAGAAATTACCATTGTTGGGGGCGAGGAGTAAGGGTTAAGGCCCACATACTATACTAACGTATGGAAACGGACTCGGCGACAAAACCGCCTTGGAACTATGTGCAATGGCAGTCACGTATTCTTTCGCCCTTGAAAGAAGTCAGATTTGGCGAATGGCGCGATGAACATCCCAATATACTACGAACCGCGAAAGACCGTATTTCTGCATTAGAGGAAATACATCGTTGGGAACTTGTCAAAAAAATGGTGAATCCCTATGAAATGGTCTATACGCACGAGGATGTTCATTTTCATCCATCTATTAGTGTAATTAAACCACTCAGTCGTTCGTATTTTAAACTTATTGAAATATTGGATGTTCTCCAGTTTTTTGATAATTTACCGAAACAAATGACAAAAATACGTTCAGCACATATTGCCGAGGGTCCTGGTGGTTTTATTCAAGCATGTACGGATGTTGCGCAACGTAAAAAAAAGACGATTCATAATGCCACCGCGATGACATTAAGACCCACCAATCAGCGCGTTCCTGGATGGCGCAGAGCTTCTTCTTTTCTTCAAAGTCACCGTGAAGTGCGTCTTCATTATGGGGCGGACGGGACGGGGGATATATATGTAGAAGCGAATCGTGATTCGTTTGTGGCTGCTGTATCGCCAGGCGCGATACTTTTCACGGCGGACGGAGGATTTGATTTTAGTATCAATTATCATTATCAAGAAAAATCAGTATATAAACTATTAGTTAATTCCGCCTTGACAGGGCTTCGCTGTTTACAGTCCGATGGATGCTTTGTGCTCAAGCTTTTTGATATTTTTTCAGAATCCACTATTGTATTAATTGGGCTTTTAGGGCGCTGTTTTAAGGAATGGACATTGTATAAACCGGCCATATCTCGCCCTTGTAATTCGGAACGATATTTCTTGGGGCGGGGATGTATGAGCGGCCTACAGGATGTGCTTACATTCCTACAGATGATTGTATTGAATATAGACAAAGATATATATCCTATTGATAGTTCGGACGTGATGGGGCCTACGGAATGCTCATACGTTCGTTCTCATGTTCGTATACATATGGAACAACAGTGCAATGCCATTTCTACAGCAGAACAATACGCAATTCATCCAGAAATATGGTATGATACCCAACTTATGAATGACTTTAGAAAGAGTTTAGCTTGGTGTCAGCGTTTCCATATACCCTATATTATAACAAAGCCTATCGCTGTTCATCGGGTTGTATATACTTCTGCGCCAAGCGCTTACCGACAATTACCGTTGCTTGGTGGTGATTTAAAGAGCCATTCCCCATGCGATCCAACATTGTCAACATTGTCTGCAGTGTGCTTGGATCAAAATCTGGACCAGTCACAGTCTCAAACAGATGGGGATAGTCGCGAACAAACTCGGGGAGCCGTTCCTTGATATCATCCAATGTTTTGCCGGCGGCCTGGAACTCCCGGATACGGTGTATCATTGTACGCACGTAAGTAGCTCGCTCTATGGCTGGAAAGTCAAGAGAGCGAGATTCTGCATCTCGGATAGAATCTTCAATAGAAGGGCCTGTATCGCGAGGGCCACGGTTGCCGGATGCTGGCATTTTTCTTTAGTCGCATTTAATTTGCCCGTTTTTTACGTTGTATGCCGTTAGAATGGAGCCAGAGGATTCTACAATCAAGACTATGCGCTCTATATTTAATCAGTTCAAGCAGCCATATTTAAATGAACATTCGGGTGGGGGTGATACGGAGAATGATATGGAGAATGATACAAATAATTCAAACCAGAATGTGGAGCGTGGAATGATGAATGTAAAGAATCATATTGAAGAATTATATGAAATAGTGATGGGTGTGATTAAGAATAATGGTGTTATACCCGATACCTACGATTCTACAAAACGTGCCGTGTGTTCTGTATTTGAAAAAAAGGGTGTATTTCCTGCCTTACGAGCAAATCCCTCTTTAAAAGATACATTGGCATATTATGCCACATTAGATTTACGAACATATCCTTATACTGGAAGTGTAAAACACATAGATGTATTGAATAAAACGGGTGTAAAACCTGCTTTTAGTATTATTGGAAATGATGTGTAACGATAATATAAATATAGAATAGTAAATGGGTTCTACTACAGCTCGTAGAAAGACGCGAAATATACTTGAAAAAGTTCCAAGCTTCAGGAGTATTTCGCGGAAATACTGCCCCCCGGGTCAAATTCTACGAAAGGCCTATACGCGGCATTATACTACGGCTGTTCGTAAACGGGGATTTACGGTGAAGAAGTCTGGGAAGGAGTATCGTGTTCATCCAAATGAAAAAAGTATGTATGTTGAAGCGAGATGTATTAAGGACAGGGGGCTTCCAGGAAAGGGGCCTCGTTCTGGAAAGGGAATTGGGCCATTGCGGAAAGGAGAATTATCTAGCTACGGATATTCCTTCCGATCATCTGATTCACAGAGGCACGAGGCGTTGCGAAAGGCGGTAGATGAATATGGTGCCTTGAGTGTTTTCCACAAATTGGATGCCATTGCTAAACTTACATTACGAACATCCCCAAAAGCACATAGGGTATTCGCGGAAGATAAAGATTGGATATATAACAAATTTGGACCCCTCAAAGCTCCCGTATAAAAAATAACTCCTGAGAAGAATCAGGAATGAAGATGGCTGTCTTAATTACTGGGCTGCTTGTCATATTTCTTGCGAATATTTTGATGATGTATTACGTTCCATATGGATTTTCTCCTATGGAGGGTTTTCAGAATAATACGGCGAATGGCTCGAATGCGGTAAACATGTCTGCGAATGGCTCGAATATGCCAAACATTTCTGCGAATGGCGCACCAAACATGTCTGAGAATACGGCGAATCTCGCAGAAGGATTCAGCTCGTATTATTTGGAGAATGCAGGCGGGGCCAAAGAGACGTATTCACCCGTGGGGGCGTTTGATGGGATAAAACTATCTACCGGCAATAGTGTTTCAGGATGGCGCTATACGGCACCCAATGAACCATTGAATGGAGCCGAATTCAAGCCTACTGCGGACGACTTGTTCATGTTTAAGAATAATCAATGTAAGCCCGAGTGCTGTGGTGCTAGTTTCAGCTGTGGTGGCGGATGCGTATGTACAACCCCTCAACAGCGGCAATATATTGCATCCCGTGGTGGAAATCGCACTCAACCCGAGGATTCTGCATAAAGTATCCACCTTACCTATTCACAGAATAGATGAAGGACATATGTATTATAGGCGCAGGAGTAACAGGCCTTAGCATGTTACTCTTACTCCAAGAATCCGGCATAGATATGTCAAACGTGTGTATTATAGATCCATATTTTGATGGTGGAGATCTGGCTCGTAAATGGACAGCCGTTCAATCGAATACGCCTTGGTCTAAAACAATACAGGCTCTCAAAAAGGCATGCCCTTCTCTAAAAATAGATTCACAGATTGAACTTGAGAACACTACACCACTCGTTGAAATCGCGCACTTACTACGAAATCTTAGTAAATCTCTACATGTCAAACGAATCCAGGGTATTGCCACACATGCCGATTATAACACGACGACTCAGACTTGGACTGTTCTTACTAAAATATCTGACACAGAGGAAAAGATTATATGTAAGAAATTGGTATTGGCACCAGGGAGCGAACCGAACTATATGGACATTTCCATACCGTCAATACCGTTAGAGATTGCGATTGACATATCACGCCTATCCGCTTTTGTAAAAAAAGGTCAAAAAGCTCTCGTGTTCGGAACAATGCACAGTGGCACTCTTGTTATACGTAATCTAGTGCAGGCCGGTGTCGATGTCACAGCGTATTATAATAGTGTAGAACCATTTTATTGGGATCGTGACGGGGTATATGATGGTATCAAGCGAGAAGCCGCAGATATTGCCGATGATATCGTCGCAGGAAAAATTCCAGTTGAACTTGTCCCTGTACATGACACATCCAAAGTAATTCGCACATCCCATTCGGCAGATTGGGTTATATACGCAATGGGATTCCGCCCCCGTTCTACAATTCAGCTAAGTGTTGATACAGTTCATAAATCACCACATTTGTATAATGGTGTAAATGGAAAACTGAATGAAGTTCCCGCGGCATGGGGGTTTGGTATAGCGTATCCAAATCTCGCCCCGGATGGTGTTCATTGGGATGTAAGTGTGGCCGCATTTTTGGAACATATACAATTACAAATATCTGATCTTCTATCCTCTTAGTTAGAGATGAACGCAGCCCCAGCACCTATAACACCTGCAGCACCACCTGCCGCACCACCTGCCGCACCAAGCCCCATAGTTGGAGCTGTAAATGCCGTAGCACAAGCAGCGTCAGGTGCTATAAACGCGGTTATGAATGCAGTAGCTCCTGCGAATTCAAGTTCCAATAAAAAGAATAACGCACTTTCATTCAATAGCTTGATCCCGTTTGGAAATACTTCTCCAAGTCCGCCAGCTACGAATAATAATAAGGGATCAAATGTAAACAATGGGAGCAATGTAAATCCTGCCGAGAATGCCCCATTAAATAATTTATTTGGAGCGAAAAATAATGCAAATAATACCGCGAATAACAATGTAGTGGGTGTACAAGGCGCTCCTCCGACATTCGGCAATTTCTCGAGTAAATCCCTTACAAGTTCCTGGGTATATCCTCTCGGCATTTTTTTCACACTTGTTATTGTGTTTCTTATCCTATTTTCCTTTTTTAATGAGCAAATCAAACAGGGCTATGAATATGTTACAACGGCATTCCAAAAGTCCATGGGTCTCAATACACAGCCGCCGCCTCCCGTGATTCCTCTGCCAATGCCTCTGACAACTCCCCCTGTAGCTCCACAAACTATTACACCGGCAGAGAATGTCGCAATGAAGCAACACAGCATTGTGGAAAGGATTCTTCCATCCACTGGCTCCAATGAAGTATTCAATGTGGCGCAGAATAAATTCACGTATTATGATGCGGAACCCCTCTGTAAGGCGCTAGGGGCGGAACTGGCCACATATGAACAAGTGAAAAATGCCTGGAGTAAGGGGGCCGACTGGTGTAATTATGGCTGGGTAAAAGGACAAATGGCCGTGTATCCCACCCAAGAAGAAACATATGAGAAGCTACAGGCAGGGTCCGAAGATCAACGTAGGGCATGTGGGACAGTAGGTATCAACGGTGGATATTTTGATAACCCAGACATGCTCTATGGAGTAACTTGCTTTGGTAAAAAACCAGCGCAATCTGCCCATGACGAACAGCTTCTAATGGATCAAGGAAACATTCCGAAAACACCCGAGACACTTGATGTGGATAAAAGAACAAATCAATTTAAAACGGAAGTGGATTCTCTTTTTGTGAAACCCTTTAATGATTCCAAATGGTCCAATAAATAATTGTCTTGAATGTATTTTATCTCAATAGGAATGCCTCGTAATCGCACACAAAGAGTTATAATACCGCTTAATATTTAATTTAATTGCACTGTAATTAAATTAAATATTATTAACTTTGATACTTCACGGTATCATAATGCGTCTATAACTCCAAATATGTATCTTGATAGTCATGTTCAGCTACATTCTCATCCCTATCATCTACTCCTAATAACTCATTTACAACTTTCGTGGGTTTTGAATATATTATAGAAAGTTGCGTCCACATATACGATTCTATTTCATATCTTCTTTCATGCTGTTCATCATCCAGATCACACCATACACCCCATGTATTCCAGAACAAATCCCAGGCATCATTGTCTATCGTGTAATAATAGTGAATTTTATACTCCGTTTCATCGAAAAATTCTTCGCGTAATCCATAGTTCCAAGTTCCATAGGTGCGATTGGAATTTTCATAGAGACCTGTTACGATATTGGATCCGACGATATGCAAATCATGTTCAAATACATAGCCATAGGACTTTATAAAAGGGATGAGTCCTTCATATATAAATCGCTGGAGAGCTATTCGCCTCGGAACTTCTTCTCTACAGTTCCAAACAACTCTTTCCTCCAGCCAATCATCCCATGTAATTTGTTCCATACACTTACTTATAATTGTTGATATTTCTTTAGACTTTCTCGTCTACGCGACGCGAACGAGGGGCTCCTTGGCGTTTCAGACAGGGACTCGTAGTTACTGCCCGATTTTCTTTAATGAATTTGAGAATATCGGCAGTCTCATTTCGGGCGCCTGGTTTTTTAGCATAATATTGTTGCAGAAGTGTTTCCAGATTTGTGAATGTAAGAGGAGCTGACTGCTTGTCTTCGGATACAATAAGACGCCCGCCTCCAATTTGTATGACGGGATTTGTCATGTGGGTGTCTTTGAGCTTTTGAAGAATCTGGGATTCATATTCATTCCGTTTCATTCGTGCCGCTCCGATTTGTTTATTGAGTGCGCCTATACTTGTATCATAATGTACCCAATAGCGAATAAGATTTCCAATGTGCTCTATTGAATCGGGAGGTGTAGTCATTCTACTCTTGGTACTACAGTTCTTCGCATTTGGAATACAATGATTCCGAGTGTCAGCAAGACCACGACAAGCAATAATATGAAAAATACACAAATTAAGATAATATATGGAAATATTCGTTTCATGATATGATTCAAGATAGGATCGAGAATATCCGATTGAATCCGGTCACGTGTTTGTTCATTACCGAGGTAATCTATCATTTTATTTATAAAAGAAGTCCCGGGCTTCGTCATTTCCTATGATATGATTCTTAAACATATAACAAAGGTAACCGCATATGAGCTTCCAAGTCCTTCCACCGCAATTTGATGCAGCGAAGAAGTGTTATACATTTACATTTAAGAATGCGCCGAAGATTGAGGAAATTACGACAGATCCAGCAAAGCTCAGTATCACGGAAGAAGATCTGAAGGAAATATTTATACGTGATTTTCTGGAGCAGGCATCCAAGTATTTTTCAAAATCGCTAGATGAGGTGGTATTCTTTAAACGGTTGGTATATGAATGGATTACGGAGGAGGTGGATTTGGCGGGAAGAGTTGGGGAAACATTCCGAGCAACGTGGATTCCGGCACGACTTGTGTTTTTTACAACTCGGTATGAACTTTACTTTAGTTTGACAGAATTGGAGGAGGTAATTACTTCCAAAGTGGATCCCGGTTTTCTTGATCAGCTGGGTGTGACAGGAGAAGAGCTTCCGCCTGAAACTGTAGAAAATGAACTTCCGGAACTCCCGATAGCGGAAGTTACCCAGGAGATTATCCCATTTGGAAACTTGTCGGAGGAAGAACGGGCTTTGCGCCTGTTAAATCGTAAGCGAGTTCGGCAGGCCCGGCTGAGGGCTTCGTTGGCCAGGCTTCATGCAGAAGAAATGGCGGAACGGTATTACAAGCGGTATGGAAATTTTGACATACCAGATTCCGAATCTGAATTAACTTCCGAAGAAGAAAGATGAAACCAATATACAGAAGCAAATATGGCAGGTACCTCTGGAAGTATGAAAGCGGTTGGCGCATTGGCCGTGTTAGCAGGTGTGGTTTTGGTTCTCGCATATGCGAAACCTGATTTATTTACCCGTCGTGAGGGATTCCAAGCTACTCTTTCTGCGGCATCTAACTATTCTGCGCAGGCGGGTGGGAATTCCATGGCCGGCCCTACACGCGAGAACGTCGTAAAGAATGCACCAGAGGTTGTTCCGACACCCTCTTCTGGTCCCGCCAATTTCGGGAATGCCGAACAACCTGCTGGATGCTATCCTCGGGATCAACTGACTCCTTCCGAGCTGTTGCCCAAGGATGCGAACTCTGTTTGGGCACAACAGAACCCTATGGGGACTGGGTCTTTGAAGGGGAAGAACTTTTTGTCCGCGGGAGCACTTATCGGTGTGAATACAGTGGGCCAGAGCTTAAGGAATGCCAACTATCAACTCCGGTCTGAACCCCCCAACCCTCAGGTGCCCGTAACTGTTTTCAATGTTCCTACCATTGAACCCGACGTAAATCGCAGATCTTTGGAGATTTCTTAAATATACGTATGTATTATACTACCATAGTTACGATGACATAGTATATCATGGTAATTTGTTAGAAATATATAGGAATGGGTTTAGGGCCGTCAAGGCATAAAACACAAACACCAACAATTTTAAAAAAAGTAAAGGATGAAGTGGAGGATGAAATAAATAAATTTAAAAAGAACGGGCTTGATGTATCAGACGTAAAAAATCACATTACTTTAACAGATATATATAGACTTATTAATGAATTAATCAAATATTTTAAAAATAAAAAATATGAGGGTAATAAAAACTATACAAATGAGACACCGGATAATAAAAAAAAAATTCTAATATCTACGTTACTAACTACACAACTACCTACACAAGTAAACAGAGGAAATAAGTATAAAAATATACTAAAATATTATGAAGGTATTCATAATATAATAAACTTTATCATTGTGAATGATCCAAGTAACTATAAGATATATGATAATGGCGAAAAAGTAAAAAATTTTGGTATAAAAGGCAGTAAAAATATTGTAAAAGACATAAAACATAGTATGTTCAATGATATTAAAGATATTCTTCAAACGTATATTAAAGAGGAAAATGTTACAAATAAAGTAAAAAAAGGAGAAGGAGAAGAAAAAGGAGAAGAAAAAGGAAAAGGAGAAGGAGAAGAAGAAGAAGAAGGAGAAGAAGAAGAAGAAGAAGAAGGAGAAGAAGCTACAGCCGCACTAACTTCCAACCTAGCACCAACTTCCTCGTCAGCAACAACTTCCTCGTCAAACCAACTTCGCAACTCAAAACTACCTTCCAACCTAGCACCACCTTCCTCGTCAGCAACAACTTCCTCGTCAAACCAACTTCGCAACTCAAACCTACCTTCCAACCTAGCACCACCTTCCAATTTAGTACAACCTTCCAAATCAGTACAATCTGCCAACCAAAGAAAAACTCGCAAGTCAAACCCTTCCAACACAAACAAGGTCAAACCCAAACAAATTGATAAACAGGAAATTAAGAACAAAATTAGAAATATAAATGAAAAATACAAACAAGACAAACAGCTTAAGCCTAGTGAAATAGATTTTTTAACAAATTTCCTTGATAAGCTATAAATGCCACAGTAAAAATGCCACACTCTTGATTAGATGGGAGATTTGACAGGAACTCTCTCGTATGCATTGAGTTATATAGGACTCCGATCCTCTGAGTATCCCATTGTGAAAGTTAAAAGTAGCATAGATGGGCAAAGTTATTCCGTCCGTGACCTCCCTGATAAGCAAGAAGCCGCAGACATCATGGCCCGAGTTCGCATCAAAATGAACAAATTAAAGATACACTTGGAAGCTAGCTTTCCCGACAAGCAACAAGTGAAACAACTCTCCAGAAATTTCGAAGCAAATTCTGGGAGGCTCTATGAAGCTACCCCCGATGCAGAACATACAAGTTACAGTGTAAATAAAGGCGAGGAAGTCCATTTCTGCCTACGAGAACGAGAAGGCGCAAATGAAACACTCGTTCATGAAGATATTGTCACTTTTGTAGCCATCCATGAAATGGGGCATATGATCACAAAAACGGTGGGTCATGGACCCGATTTCTGGAATAATTTCGCCTGGCTTCTACAAGAAGCAGAACGAGTGGGAATTTATACACATCGCGACTTTCGCGCACATCCCGTTTCCTATTGTGGGATGAAAATTACGGATCAGCCAGTCTATGACGCTAATAAAGATGGCACTGATTTTTCAAAAGGCTAATCCTTGATACTTACCGCTTATTATGTAATTGAATTGCACTGTAATTAAATTACATAACAGCCCCTTTTAACTTTGATACTTCACGGTATATCTCGTAATTTGCGGAATAAACTTTGGCATGCGACGTTAGAGATGGCCACATCAAGTCTGAAAGATATACCAGAGTTCACTCAAAAAATATTGTATCCATCTGCTCTTGGAAGTTTCAGAGACTCTATGCCTTCCGGCGAGCTGACCGTTATGATACATAAAGAACCTGGGGCCGCCCCAAGAGAGATTCGCCTAAAGAATATGTTTCCATTCATGACTCTCCAAGATATTAAGATTGCGATATATATTGAACTCCAAAAAACCGAAACGGCCTTGCCCGAATTCATGTATCTTTGCGTTCATGGTTCGGAAAAGGGCAAGACATTCCGCTCAAACACCATAAGTTTAGATTACGCCTGGAATATGCCTAGCTCACAATCGAGTTCCGCATTTATGCAATACATTCCGTGGGATCTCGCAACCGGATCCAAACCCATTGATAGTCGCTTTGTAGAATCCACCGGACAGCGAAAACTTGTGAGTATCGTAAATCGTGAGCGCATAACAATAGAAGACGCATTCTTTAAAAAGAATATCACAAATGCTAGAGAAAAACTCAAAGAAATCCCCGAATTGCATGTATATCTATATGCATATGTTCTCGCCGCGATTCCAGGTGCCAGCCCACCCAGTGAAAAAGATTGGAATGGCCGTCTATATCCCTTTTTCCCTTCTCTTTCTGCGACAAAAGATACGCCCACAGCGGATCAAAAAACGGCGGCGGATCGTATGGCGGTGGCCTTTTCCAGAAGGCAGCAGTTCCTTATGCGTCTAGAAACATTGCTGGATGATGCGACACCTCTGATTCCAATGACACTTGCGGGGATCAAATTCCTTCGCCTTACATGGGCCAAGGTGAAAGGAATTCCTGGAATAGAGGCGTTATTTTATGAAGCTTCTGCGAATGAAAGGCGACCCTTTTTGCGTTTAATGCCGGTGGAGGGTTCCGGTATTAGTAAGATTTATCTATTAGACGACAATACACCAGATATCCAGGATCCAAAAATGCTTCTCGCATGGTCAGAAGAACGAAATCCGACGCCTGAACAAGATTACGCGTTTGCGAAAATTCTTGTGCGAAAGGGTCTTCTGAATATGCCCCCTATTTATGCGACTTTGCGATTATTCAATGACGGATCCGCAGATTGTATTGTAGAGCCCCCCAAAGGTCTCAAAAAGTTGGAACCACGCACGGATCTACCTATGTTTGGGGAGAATTTGGTGGAAGGCCTGAAACAGTTACCTTATATTGAGGGCGTTCCAGATATAGGAAGGGCGACAATTGTCGTGGGATTTCGTTTGAAAAAGGAGGAGCCGGCTATTAATGCGCGTCTCTTACGCGAGCGCCTACCGGTATTCACATCCTTTTTTCAGGAGATCGCCCCACTTCCTGGTGAGAAACCACTTCTCATGTTGCGCTATAAACTTGTGAGTAACTTTGCCACGGAAGATCGTATACAGACATTTATTACCCAAGTCATGAACCGAAAAGTGCTTCGTGGGGAGGGACTCATAACAGGATTGGTGGATCTCGTCGCCGATGAGTTCCAAATAGATATAACAGAGGCGAGGAAACAAGTGGCAATAAAGCTACAGGCCCAGAGCGACGTCGTCGTCGTGAATCCGGATTCAAAGGATTTTATGATGCAAAACAATTCGGGCATTGATGTGGCGTGCTTTGCGCAACACCCCTTTTATACATTTCATTTATATAACGTGGATTCATTAGAAAATCTACAGCGCGTCATTACGGCTCTGTCGATCATGGTCAGTGCGAATACGGAGGACTTAAAGGTGGGTGAAAAGGCCGTGAAAGAATTACAGAAGGCGGAAGGACATACAGAGGTAGAACCGCCGGCCCCTGTGACTGTGAATGTTCCGTATGAGGAGACAAATGCGGAAGATATTGCGATAGCGGATGAAGCGCAGGATTATCTTGACTTTTTTATGGAACAGGAGGAGGGATCGCATGCGGAGAAGGCGATTGCCGCCCAACAGGGGACACCCTATCCGGAATATCCATCGGAAGGAGATAGTCCAGCTCCCGTGGTAGTTCCCAAGGCCGCTCCTGTGGAGGAATTAAAGCGTGAAATCGCCACAGCAACCGTGGCGCCCAAAGAAGAATTACAGGGTGTAAAAGAGGTAAAAGAGGTAAAAGAGGTAAAAGAAGATGAGGAAGAGGAGGGCGGTGAAACAGGTATTGCAAACTTTTTCTTGAACAAGTTGAAGGAGGCAGACAGGCGCCTATTTGATTACAATAAGACGCATCCATCGTTGAAGCGGTATGTGAGTAAATGTCAGCCGACGATTGGTCGCCAACCAGCTGTGTTATCGGAACAACAGTTTCAGCGGATGCAAGAAGAATATGCGGATGACCCAGTAGAATTCCAGATATTTCCTTTACAGCCAGATGATTCTGAAAAACCGCCAGGAATCATTGAGAAGGATTATTACAGTGTCTTGCGATATGGAACAACGCCCCAGAATCAGAATTACTACATTTGTTGCCGCTACTTTTGCACAAAAGATGAAATAATGGTGCGCGAACAAGATCTCGAATCCACCGTTATGCGCAGACCAAAAGGCGCGCCGAAACGACCAGGTGAATGCCCTTTTTGCAAGGGTAAAGTCATTGGTTCTCGTCGTGCCCCCAAACCTGGTGAAACGATTCTACAGCGTGAGGCAAAACCCAAAACGGATAGTCGGCATTTATTTGTGCGTTTTTTGAAAACCACTCCGCATCCTGAAGGCTTCTATTTGCCTTGTTGTTTTCTTGAAGAATCTCCTATTAAATTTACCGAACCGGCATTTGATAAATACAGAGAATGGGCGGGAGTTTCCAAACCAGCTGGACGCAGTGCCCAAATACTGTTAGAGGAGGATGCGAGCGAGGAGCGAGCTACGGAAGGTCCTCGGGAGGAAAGCGGTCTTCCCATTTCAGATTATTATGTAATGCTTGCGAGCGTTACGAAGAAATACATTATTGGTGCGGAAAAGATGCCACTCGAGGTAAGCACTCTTGTTGGAAAAGGATACGGAGAGGCCCAAGTGGGACTTCTTCCTACAATTGTTGATACGTATTTCAATCAGGATCCCACGAATCTTGTAAGTCGCACATTTAATCCTCAAAAAATAAAGGAAGATGGCACGGGGTTTCTGCGCATTGCGGTGGAGAATCGTCTGCGGTTTCAGAATGATAGCTTTTTGGCGGCGATTGCTCCGTTCTATCTCCTAAATTCGGCGCAACAAATGAAGGAATTTCTCTTAGATAAAATAACTCCGCGTATTTTTTTGGCCCTGAATTATGGAAATCTGGCCCTGGAGTTCTATAAGCCAACGGATCCGCGCCCTTCTCGGGGTGTATTAGACGTGTGGGCTGCAAAAGAGTTGAATGTGGATCTCCAGGAGGAAAATGAACTGGCCATTCTGCGCGCGTATATGAGCTATACGACGTTTGTGGAATGGTTACAATCAGATGAAACGAAAAAGGAATTCAGACATTTTGGTCTCGCCCTCGCCCAGTCTAATCTTATTCGCAGAAAGGGGCTTGGTCCTGGTATAACATTCATTATCCTAGACATTCTAAAGTCGGGGAAGCTGTCGGTGCGCTGCCCCCCATTCGGCTATAATGCGGAAATCATGTCAGGAAATCACGTGGCATTTCTATTACATCATTGGTCTGGTATTTGGGAGCCCATTTTTTACGTGGATAATCGCCCTGTAGAACAACGAGGCGTGGATATATTCACATTAACATTCCAAATGGTGAATATAGCGCGATGGCCTCCTATTGTGCGACAGCGAATCCAGGAATATATGGCGCAATGCAGTTCCAAAGGGCGCGCGGCATTTACATCGCAAATGGGCATGAATCCGATGGCAATGATGCCCGCGAGCATACTTCACCGTATTCTTCGGCAAGATAAACGTATAGAATTAGAGGCCGTTGTGCGGGATGCATATAATCACCTCGTCGCATTTCTCTATAGGGATAAGGAGCAACATACCCCAGGATATATTCCAGTGCCGGTAGTGGATGATGGTAAACTTTTTCCGTTAGAGGAACTTGTCATGGATTGGGATGATCCCAAATTCAAACGGGCACCCGTCGAGCAGATTCTCAAGTTCTATAAGACGTATATAGAGGGCCGTCTATCTTTATATACTGGGTATGCGCCAATTCGTATTGTAAAAGGTCGTCATACGGGACTCCTGGAGGCCATACAGCTGAGGAATGGTATCTATGTTCCTGCAGCGCCTCCTACTCCTGAATTCGCATCGGCCATTGAAGCGATGCCGAGCGTAATAGTCGACGAGATGGAATGGAAATTGAATCACGATATATGTCTGGAAGAGAAAGATTCGGAAATTCCCGATAAAAAAGAGCGCATGGAGCTTATTGAATTTCAGGAGATTTTCGAGCATTTGCGTCTAACTTTTTCTAATTGGCTCGCGGCGAAAAAAGATGGCGGTGAATTTCGTGGAATGTTGGAAGATATTATCTTTTCCCGAAAACTTCCACTGTTTGAAAAACGGAAACGCATGGAGATTCTTCTGTCGCCTATTGTGGATGATTGGATTACTACAGAATATACGGACGAAGATACAAAGCGAAAACATGAAACTTCACTTTTGCGTGTAGATTGTCGCATTCGCACAAAAGATGGATGCGGCGGACGTTGTGTTTGGCGACAAAGCGACGGCACCGATAAATGTATGCTACATGTACCAAAGGAGACACGCTTGGGGGAACAAGATGTGGCCGTATCTGCCCCGAGAGTTCTCCTCTTGCGCCTTATAGAAGAGTTACTCCGATATGGTGAGCGGAGAAGACAATTATTAGAGCAGGATGTGAGTCACTTGGCAACATTTGATACGCCTATCACGGATGGAAAACAGCGTATTTATCCTGAAAAGTCCGCGGAATGGTATGAGCTTCTGCGCTTAGAATGGGCCACCAAAAAAGAGGAAGAGCCGAAATATTATGAAGAAATGTCGCGGGATGTGACCCCCGCCCCACCCTTAGAAGCACAAGAGGAGCGCACAATTCTTCCTGCAACACTTGAAACGATTTTGAATGGTGGAGCCGAGGCAGATCCCAAAACGGGCGCATTACGACTCTTCCGCGCACCCTTTGAAATTCTCCTGATTCCTCTAGGACTTTCTCCTACACAAGTAACCATAGGGGCTGATACCACAGCTCTTACAGAAGATATGATGCGAATAATTCTGCATGCAAAAGGCGTATCTATTATACAAATTGATATGCGCAGAGACCCGCCGTTGTATATAGCAAAACGATCGGTTCGTCCTTCCGCGCAAGGCATTCCCGTCTTTATTATTACGGAAGAGGGTCCGGCCCTTCTCATGCGTTCTATTACGGAACCTGAACTACTGAAAAAGGAGGATATGCCAAAAGGACTTCTGGATATTCTGACAAACGGGAAAACTGTAAAAGAGCCTCTACAAAAGAAGCCCGGTGCCTAATCTGTGAAACCATATTCGGCACTACTCCCCACTACCGCCACTGTTTCCGCGAAAGATACTGTTTTACCCTTACCATCACGCACAGCTTTCAGGCGAGCAGCCAACATGTCATCTACTTCCGTCTCAAGACGATTCAACTTGAAACGCTTGTAATTGGTATTGTCTGGGTGAAAGATCATAATATACATATCACTGATTTTCAGGCCGTAGAAGGTCTCTAAGAACCAGCGATATACATTCAACTGTAGGGTATAGTGCCAATAGTTGCTGTCCGGTAAATGGCTCACAGGACCATAGCCCGTTCCAAACTCATTCTCCATTTTAATCTCTTTGGAGCGCTTCCAGTCATAGATGACGTATGAATCATCCGATTTGCGATAGAACACCATATCAATGGATCCCGCGAGCTTGTGTTGTTCGCTCCATACTTCCCACTCACTTCTATATGGCACGAGATCTTCTTTCGCATCCTTCCAGAAATTCATGAAATAATTCCATTCGGGCGTCTTCAATACGCCCGGTTCTATCAGTTCAGGATGACCGTGTAGGAATTGTTCTATGGCTAGATGCATAGCAGTTCCTGCGCCACTTGCCGCATCTCTATTCGTATCCCATTCCTTTTCAATTTCCTTGGCCGTTTTTCCATAATATTTATTCTGGGGCCATTTTGGCGAGGCCATCATCTTTGCAATAACGGCCTTTGCATCAAAATGGGGAAAGAACTCGTGTAGAAATTTTGTGCAGGAAATAATACCTTTGGAACTACCCTTTACAGTATATACATGAGTTGGTTCATAAAATTCTATATCACTATCGCGCGGATGTTTATTCTTAAAAGATAATTCTTGCCAAGGTTGTGGCATATCTCCTATAGGATATAGCATATACTTTAGGCGCGTTTAATTTTGGCCGCGGCATATCTCATACTAAAGAAATGTCCGATGCCTATCTAATTGTGATACACGATTCTTCATCCGAATTCATAACGTATGGAATTCCAAATACACCTGAAATTCCTAAACACGTTTACACATCCTATACAGATGCAAAACGAGCGCTTATGGAACTAATAGCCACTTTTGATGAATTTACACCCGTCGCATATGGAGATGCATATCCATACGAGGGAACCACATTTGAAAAAGAAGTAAGAGAAAATAACTACGGCCTTATTGGCTGGATTTCTATAAAAGACGACGATGGCGACGTGAGCCGCGTGCCACTTGGATTATTAAAGATGCCTATTCAACATACCCAGCAAGCTTCATCATAATTTTCCCCACTTTATTATCGCCTTCTATTTGGCCCGTAGTTCTATCGCGCTTTCCTCCTAGATTGGTGGTAGCGCCTGGCGTATAATAGAGCAAGTATTTCCCCTGGTCGCGCGCTGTCTCAAGTATTTTGCGAAAGCGCTTGTCCAATGTCCATCGTTGTTTGAGGGCCTCTTCTATTACTTTCTGTTTCTCGGTGGCCCATTTCGCTTCATCCACGATGGCCCGATTCTTCTTAAGAGATATGGCACCCATCGCAGCTTTCACGGCTGCTAACTCTGTTTTCAATATATCATGATCCTCTTCTTCCGATAATTTCTTCGTTCCACCATTTGTCAATCCAAGACGATCATTCAGAAATCGTTGGTGAATAGTTCCCTCGCGACTAAAGATAGTTTCTGCGAGTTCAGGTTTGTTTGTAGCGAGCTTGGCGCGCATACCCCCTATATAATGCTCCATGCTAGGATATACGACGTCTTCATCTTTAATGGGAAAGGGGGCAGATGGTGCGAGCCATCGAGCAGCCCCAGTATCCTCTATTCCCAGGACGTCTTTTGCCACCGATGCATCCGTGTAAAACTGAAAGACTTCCCCAATCGTATAGCTTTTCCTGGTCTCGGGATCCGCGGCAGCTCCCGGTGCCACCGCCACGGTGCGAGAAGGACCAATATTTACCTCTCCTTGACCCCGCCGTGTATTTGCCTGTTGTATAGCTGTGGCGGCATCTGCAATCGCAGCGGCTTTTGTGCGGGCAGAAGCCGAGCGACCTACATTTGCAATGATATTGGGCGTCACAGGTGCGGCTGGAATGGGAGCCTTTACCACGCTTGCCGCCGCCATTGTCTCCTGCCGCTTTCGTTTGAAGATGAACCAGCGATTCATGAATGAGAACTCCTTCACGGGATCCGACATTTTAAATGTCGTTCCCTTCTTTTTTGCCATTTCCCAAGAAACATCAAACGTGGCAGTGGAATTCACCATACCGACTTCTTTCAGCTCATCCGCGGAAAGAAGTTCACATCCAATAAGGCGCATTTTATCCTCCAAGAGGGAAAATGGCACCAAATACTCCCGATGCGGCATCCCAATGGATATGAAATTTACATCTATGCCGAGGCCAAACCCCTCATCACCCTCAGGAATATCCTCCACGTCATAGTGTTTTGTGATTTCCCATAATTTGGTAGTCCCTTGTTGTCCCGTTTTGGACTTTCCAAGCGGGGTATTTCCTAAAAGATCAAACACTTTTTGCCCGTCAAAACAGCATCCGATGAAATAGCCGCCGACTTTCAACGTCTGTGAAATATTCTCCAAGAATCCGTTGAGTTTCGCCGGCGTCTCAAAGAAGTAGTGAATAGCAAACATGCAGCTAATACAGTCCGCCCCCATTTTGAGTCTTGATGCGGCCACCTCTTCCACATAGGCCGGCACAGACCCGACCGGCTTCACTTTCCCGAATACCGAGCGTAGAATATCCTTTTCCTGGTCATTATTTCCGCCCTCGCCATTTACAAGCGGCTTTGTTGAATCTGCAATGGCAAACACCATGGGTGGAACCGCGTCGAGGCCCCCACGTTCCACTGCGACACTCATGTATCTCGTATAGGCGCTATCCGTTGAGTCCATAATATTTTTCGCCGCATAATCAATTCCCAGGACAAATTCTGCGCCGGCGCGTATCCAATTATGGAGATCTCCCGCCACACCACAGGCCGTGTCAATAAGCGTTTTCCCATTTCCTGACAATCCGACATTATATAAGATTTCCCCGCGAATCCAGCGCCCATGAAATTTCTTCATGCCCTCTACAATAGCTTCATCGATGGTGACCTCCTCCCTATCAAAGTATTTCCTTGCGGAGCCCGTGGAATCCCTTTGAAGCAGATGGAGTTCTTCCGCGCTCGGCTCATTCGCCCCCGTCTTAATCATGGAGACTGTTACAGGGTCATGAATACTATTCCAAGCATCTTCCGCGACTGCCTCCGAATTAAGTGTGCGACTCAAGGTCCCTCTCTGGAGTCGTTCCGTTTTATCCATACGCACACGGAGTGGTTTCCAGCGCCATCCCGCCGGTTCTGAAGGATCATAGGCCATTTCCACAATGGTCTTATCCTGAATGGGTTCTTTTGTATCTTCCGTCATGATATACTCTTCTCCCGTATCGGGATCCGTTTCAATAGGTAGGCGACAAATGGCCGCCATCGGATCCGGAAATTCTTTAGGCGTAAAGATAACCGGTTTATATTCCCTTTTTCCTTTTGTCCCATAGGCTGTGCGATCGCGTCTGGGAATCTCGCGCTGATTCAGAATAATATCGCGCGCATTTTCATTATTGGATCCTACATATAGACGCAATGTCTTATATGAAACTGTATCACTGGAGGGGCCAGGCTTAATACCTGCGATGACTTTGTCTTGTGTTTTGGAGCCGGTCTGTTTTTCAGTTATCACGAGGAAATCAATTGTATTATCGGCAGCTGGCTTCCACTTGAGCTGCTCCCAGAAAGTGGCGGCGGGTTTCTCAGGGAGCGGCAATGCATTCGGAGTAAAGATGAGACCGTCTGTATAATAGGGCCTCGCAGCGGTCAACACTCGCGCGGCCATGCGGAAAATACTGTCATTTCCCGCCTTTCCAAAGAAGAATTCCTTCGCAGCCACTTGAAGCATGGTAGACGCCGTGATACCGGGTATCATGATTTTGGGACCTGTATCTTTATTCCAGAGAGTCGCCCAGGCTTTCAGCTGATAATGACGACTGTCTTCGGGGGGTGGGGCAACAGGAGGTGGGGCGCCTTCCTCGGTGGGCATCGTGGCGCCGGCTTCAAACGGGAAGCGACTCACATCACGCTTATCCGCGGCATAGAATATATCAAAGATCAAGAACTGCTGCATGGGTTTCGGAGGGTCATCCTTCGTTTGCGTAACCCATTCACCATCCACAAGGGATAAACGAAGGGCCGGGTTTCGGAGACCCGTCCTATACACATTCATAGCCATGTCAATGAGATACAAATCTCCTTTGGCATCTACGAATCCCATTGTGCGAAGACCATCCGCCTTGTCCGTTACATTATAGCCATCACGGATATTAGGAGTTTTCGCAGTCCGTTCTTTTATGAAATTCTCCTTACGGAGTGTGCGAAGAGCAGGGCCGCGAAAGAGATCTGTTCCTGTGAGTTCTTTATAGGCGGCTAGAACTCTGTTACGAGTATCACGCCGGATCAAGACGGAATTCTTTTGAATTCCACGAAGCACTTCACCAACGCCACGAATAAGACGCTTCATGGCCACATCTGGCGTATCACCAGGTAGATGAAGCAATTCTACTTCAATCTCGTAGCTGGGCGAATTGATCATAACATCTTGGTCGCGGAATGATCTCTGCCACCGGTAGTCGCCGTTGCGGAGCTTTTGTGTGCTGCGGACAATGGACATATCGATACGAATACCTTCCGCATCAAACGACCAGCGACGAAGAATACGGAACGCCTTTCGTTGCTGATTCCAGGTCATAAGTATCTTTTTCACAGTGGCATCGTCGTGTGCCATGTCGCGTTCTCGGCGGACTTTTATGCGCGTATCATAATCTTCCAAGTCAATCTGGGCGTCGGCGGTGGCACGATCTTTGATCATGACCGTGTAGGGCTTGCCGGACATTGTATCATCTTTACAATATGCTTGGATAACCCCGAGACTTGTTAAAGTGAAGCGCACGTGTTCCGGGGTGATAACCGTGAGGCGATCTTCTTGAGGAAGAGACGCATATCCCTTGGCCCGAAGCCGCTGGGCTACTGCCAGAAATGTAGTGGAATCCACTTCGCCTGTTGCGCCGAAAGTGGCCTCCAGCTCATATTCGGGATGGGTAATCCACTCTTCTACGCGTTTCTTAATATTTTCGGCCTCCGCTGAAAAGAGTTCCATCTGGCCGAGTTCTAATACCTTGTATCGTTTTAGCTTTGGGTGTCCAAGCCAATTTTATAAACGTAAGGGAACATATGATTCACTAAACGCTAAGCCATTAGGCGCCTTGATAGACGTTTCTTTATACGGTTCACACGCCTTGTTTGTTTGTATCCCCCAAATGTAGGAATAGATTCACATTTATTAAGCAGTTCAACTATGTTCCCGTGATGTTTCTTAACCGCCCACATACGGGCAGTTGTGCCATCTTTCTGTGCAGCATTCACATTGGCCCCACTTTTACATAGCTCACGGACGACCTCCAAATGGCCCATCGCACTCGCCAATATAAGGGAAGTCTCACCAGTATCAGTCGTAACATTTACGTTAGCCTCATGACGACATAGCACTTCCACAACCTTCACGTGGCCGTTCTGAGCTGCCCACATGAGGGACGTATAGCCATCCGTCATTGTAGCATTCACAGTGGCTCCATGATCACACAGCATTTTCACAACATCCTCATGACCATCCTGACTCGCCTCCATGAGTGAAGTGAAGCCATCTGCCCTTGCAGCATTCACGTTGGCTCCATGATCACACAGCACTTTCACAACATTCGTATGACCCCTCTGACTCGCTTCCATAAGGGGAGTATAGCCATCATTATCTGCTATATTAGGATCTGCCTTACTATTCAGTAAAATTCTAACACACTCCGCGTGTCCGTTTTTAGCCGCATACGCTAAGGCTGTAATTCCCCTATTATCTTTACGATTCACTATTTTCTTGTATGTATTTTTAGGAATATCTTTAGGAATATATTCAATATATTTTTGTAATATAGCAGTATCTCCTTTAGCTGCAGCATACATAAACTTATTTTTGTTTTGTGAACCATATTGGATGTAAGGAGAAATTGGTAAGTCTTTTACTAGCCCTTTAACATTAGGCAGTAGTGAAGAGTTATGTTCTGACAGAATGTATAATGCGTTTTTTATTGTAGTATTCCTATTTGTATGCATATTCCCAATTCTATTGTACCACATACTATTTAATTTAATTGTAGTGCAATATAACTTCACGGTATCAGCATGTAAAAACTTTAATCAATCGATTCATTTTCGCAGTCTTCACTTTCTTCTTCTTCTTTGCCTTAAACGATTGAACGCGATGTAGTGTATTCAATGCCGATCGAATAGCATGTTTGGATGCTCCTCCTACGTGTACTTCTTTTTGTGTCCCAACATCAACAATAATCAGCGAAAGATCATCTCCATCGTAATTTTTGGGCGAGTTCTCGGAAGAAGCATTTACATGAGCTGTTACGACTGCTTTTGCGGTAGTAGGTAAATCGTAAGAGTTTGCAGTAAGGGCCTTAAAAATATCGGCAGCCACCAAAGGCAGTGCCTTCAAAATAGTAGTGTCCGTTTCCACCATTCCATCCGACATTAGCGCCAAAAGACCATTCGCAGGTCGTTCCATTACGAGAATATCTGGGTAGGCTGTCACTTTCATTTGCGTCCAATCCGAGTCAAAGGGGGGCTTTCGCAAATCGGGGAATTTGATGGTGAAATCTCCGAATGCGCGGGATACCATAAGACCGTCTATGCGAGGAACGCCCATATCATCTATTTCCACTTTGCCACCGGCACGATGAATTCGCGCAGATTCTTCGGCAAGAGTGGGTTCATGTTTCCCCATTTCCCCACCCGGAAGAATTAATCCCGTTGTAGGATTCATAAGAAAACACGGAGAATCCCCGATATAGGCTACCACGACGTGAGTCGGAGTAACAAGAGCTACGGTTGCAGTAGATCCAGAATCCCCATTCTTTGCAATATTTCTCGCAAGATCTTTATCGTGTTCAATAAAGATATTTCTCAAGAGTGTTTTCAACTTTTCAATATTTGTCAAAGCTTCCGGTGATTCTTTCAAGGCTTCTTGAATACGTTGGGGGAGAACTTCTACGGTATAGCGCGCAACTCCGGGGCCCGAGTGGCCATCAAACACTGCGAATAAATCACAGGTTTCCATGAGATTCTTATAGCACATTCGGTCTTCGGTGGAAGGGGGGACTCTTCCCCGACCATTGAATTGTGCAGTTCCATACAACATCCTATATGGGGCATGGAGCAGCTTTATTGAAAATTCACCGCATACCGGCAGTGCCGTGAAAGTATGAAGCGGTGACGTTTCATATTTTCACGGGAAAGACATGATGGTAGTTACATAAAAGAATTCATAGGCAACGATTTTGTTCCGGCACGACTTAAGTGTTGAGGTTGTGCAAGAGGTACCGGCATGTGGCTAATGTCATTCAGGTAAAAGAAATAGTGATCCACGGCTGAAAGAATATGAGGCACCGACCAATCTATCACTTTACGGTTCAGATCATCGAGTTGTGACTTTATATCTTTCGGCATATTCCGAGCATATTGATAATAGATTGCCCGCATAATAATCTTTAATTCATCCGTGGATTGATCGTCAATTATATATCCTTTCGGCTTACTCCGATCATAGACGCTTTTTCTTATAAGTTGCTGCAGGCGTTTTACGTTTTCTATGGAAAAAAAGGCAGAACTTACCGGCGTTACTTCCCAATTCCCCCGGAGCATATCCGTTTGAAAATCAGCTTCCACGCCAGTTTCTGTTTGAAATCCGGGAAGGCCGGCAGTTCGGTCTGAAAAATTAGAACCAGCGAATGCTACGCGTCCATTTTGCCCGGCTGGGGTATTTGCGGTCAGGGGCAATACGAAATCAGGGGGGGCATTTCCGGTATCTGGCATCTCTCTATTACCGAGGGATATGAAAACAAGAAATAATCTACCGGCTCTTTTCGCCAAAATTCTTTTCTAACTCCGGGATATACAAATGAGCAGTGCAGGTTCTACCAAGGTTAACCACTCGGACATTGGTTTCTACATCAACATAGGGTCTCTCGTCGGCAAGGTTAATTACCTCAACACCACAAACGGTGCCTTGTCTCTGTCTAGTGCCAACTGGGCATTTTTTGGTCCTAATTCCCCTGGTTCTGGTACTTCGGGGAACGGAAACTTGTCTTCTCTCCTTGTTGCGGGTGGTGCTATTCTCAAGGATATGGGTAGAACCGTGGTATCTTCTCTCCGCACCTTCCGCAAGGTGCAGCTGGTGAGGCACAACTCAACCATTTCCACGTTTGGTGTTGGTGGACAGGCTGCTACCACTGGCGAGGACTACTTGAGTGGCTACATTGAGCTTGGCTTTGAGGGCAATGGTACTCCTGCTCCCGTCGCCCATTTTGGCCGATAAAAAGGTCATGGGGGCTTAGAGTATAGCGTGAAGTAGCAAAGTTAGTATTAATCACGGTACAACCATATTCTTAGAATCTCGGTACCGCTTAATATTTAATTTAATTGCCGTGCAATTAAATTAAATACTTAACAGTATTGCTGCGATTACAAATAGTACTAACTTTTATACTTTGCGGTATCTAAGAATATCGTTCCTATCGGTAGAGATGGATCTTATGTATTGGTTTTACATATTTCTGGCGATTGTCTTTACATCGGGAGGAAGCTTCTTCTTTTATTCCAATGGCAAGCAAATCTCGGCTGGAATATTCTTTGTAGGTGCCCTTGCAATTTCTATTTACTTTGGCCTACGATGGTTCCCAGCGTCCGGCTCTGTTATATTACCACCATCCACTTGGAAACCAGTATTAAACTATTGCCCCGATTTCCTCACTCTTACAACTATTAATGATGAAAAAGTCTGTGTAGATACAATAGGTATTACAAACGTATCTGGTTCTTCGGGTTTAGATAAATGGACGGGTCCATCGCAAACAAATGAAAAGTATCTATTCCATTTATCCACAAATCTAACGGGTAAAGAGAGAATTAAAAAGTTATGCGACCACGCAAAGGATAAGAAAGTTACATGGGAAGGAGTTTGGGATGGATATGTCTGTATTGGAGGAGAACCTCCTCTACCCCCTTAAAGAGTATGAACTCTTCCGTATAGATGTTAAAACAAGATACAGTATGCCTTCACCCATTCATTGAAAGACAGCTCAATGAATGGTTGATTACTCGCAAGCAACCTGCTGTATTATTATTGGGAGCTCCGGGAATTGGTAAAACAACAATTGCACATCGTGTATTCCAAACTGCCGGCTTGAAAACGGTGGAATTTAACGCGAGTCATACACGATCTGGCACATCCTTTCGTAAGACTATTTTGCCCTTGTTGCGCGAAGGAGGAATTGTTCAAATGATTGAATCTGGAAAAAAGGGGGGGATTGGAGTTCTTTTAGATGAGATTGATGGACTCAGCAATGGTGAGCGAGGAGGATTAAACGAACTTCATACCTATTTGAAATCGAAAGAAGTCAAAGAAGGCCGGCCTCTCATATTAATCAGTAATTCACTCGATACACGAACCCTCCAACAAATAGCGAAAATATGCCTCACATTTAAAGTAAATCCAGTGACGACATCTACAATTCGTGAATGGTTGGGGAAAGACCCTCCCGAAGCATATAATGGCGATTTGCGAGCTCTTCAGCGACAAATGAAGGGTCTAGAAGTTCCCGATCACATAATACATATTCCGGAGGGAGTTTCGGCAGTGGCGTGGTGGACTCTTTGGGGAGATTGGGATCCATTGCTTGAGTTTGACATTGAAAATAATGAAGGCAATCTCGCAAGTTTAGTGAGTTTGGAAAATATTCCAGAAAGAATTGAGGCTGTAAAAGGAAATACAAATGAAGCTTGGAATATGTATTTGAGCCTCTTTGACGCCTATAAAGTATCGGACCAGGGGGATTTTTGGGCATTTTTCTATCAATGTTGGACCATTCTACCTCTTTCTTTAAAGCTCAAACTGAAAATTATTAGTTTGCGCTTAACAAGGGAAGCCACTCTTTCTGAACATACAACAAAGCTGACCGTAGATGATTTCCGATATACGCCAGTATTAACAAAACAATCGGCCATGTTTAATGCGTGGAAATTGCTGTGTGATATTTCTGAGACTCGAGGCGTGCCCGTTCGTCTAGCCCCCATGTATGCGCACGCAGAGATTCAAAATGGATCTTTGCGTCCAGATAAAGTGCGGCGTTATGAGGCAATCAGCTTGGAAAAATTATATAAAACTATTCTTGGAGTCTAGAACATGTTTTCAAGATTCTTTAATAAGTTCTTCACACTCTCGTGAAAATTATTGCCACTAGACTTACGGCGAACAGAATTACGGCGAACAGAATTAGGGCGAACATATAATGGATTTAACGGAGACACTTTTCCTGTATGACGTGTTCTACGTTTAGCATTCTTCACTGAGTTATAATACTTTTGTACCAAGTTTAAATTTTTATTGTTACGTGTGGCAGGCATATCTATACCGTTTAATTATTAAATTCTATTAAA
>Ga0214919_10002884_pt1 | contig 26565 bp, 25 predicted proteins | sample LL1503_MetaG_FD_177994 | JGI IMG/M metagenome (GOLD analysis project Ga0214919, IMG submission 177994) | Freshwater microbial communities from Lake Lanier, Atlanta, Georgia, United States - LL-1503 | ecosystem: Environmental > Aquatic > Freshwater > Lake | place: USA: Georgia | collected...
CGCCCTGGGCACCGCTAAGGCCGCCCGCAAGGCTTTTGCGATGGCGGGCGTGAAGCCGGCAGACATCGATGTGGCGGAGATCTACGACTGCTTCACCTACATCCTGCTGCGCCAGATCGAGGAACTCGGGTTCTGCGCCGCAGGCGAGGGCGGTGCCTTTGTGCAGGATGGCGGCATCGGGCTCGGTGGTCGACTTCCCGTCAATACCCACGGCGGGCTGCTTTCGCAGGCGCACGTGGGCGGCATGAACCACATCGTCGAGTTGGTGCGGCAACTGCGCGGCGAGGCCGGGCATGCCCAGGTGCAGGGGGCCGAGCTAGGCCTCGTCACGGGTTTTGGCGACATGTGCGATGGCACGGTTGCCATCATGCGGAGGGGATGATGAGCACTAACGGCTATCTCACGCCGCTGCCCATGCCGAGCCCCGACACAGCGCCATACTGGGAAGGCCTGCGCCATGGCCAGTTCCTGGTGCAGTGCTGTCTTGGTTGCGGCAAGAAACGGCACTATCCGCGACCTGTTTGCGACGCCTGCTATTCGCTAGACGCCGAGTGGGTGGCCATCAAGGTCGAGGGCACGCTGCAAAGCTGGACCGTCTGCCGCCACGCCTTCCTTCCCGAATTCAAGGAGCAGTTGCCCTACGTCGTGGCCATCGCCGAGTTCGAGCAAGGCATCCGCGTGAACCTGCGGCTCGAGGTTCCGCCCGACCAGCCCCTGCGCGCCGGCGATCCGGTGCGGCTTGTCTACCGGCAAGTGAGCGAGCAGTTGACGCTGCCGGTCCTGGCCCTGGCTTAAAGAAGGTCGGATGATGATGAACTTGCCATGGCGAATGGTGAATTCTTGGCCAATGGCGCATGTCTGCGATCTGCTTGATTCATCTTCTCATAGAAAGCAGGTACAGACCATTTTCCCGGTCGCCCAACAGACATCACCAGAGCCGATCGAACGGCAGGAGACAGTGAAATGAGCATGAGTCGACGTCAAGTGCTGGCCGGAGTCAGTGCCATGGGGGCGCCCGGCCTCTTGCGGGCCCAGTCCGCTTACCCCAGCAAGCCGATCGAGATTGTCGTTCCGGCCACCCCCGGTGGCGGCGCCGACATCGGTGCTCGCAAGGCGGGCGAACTGCTGTTCGAAGCCTTGGGTCAACCCGTGATCGTCAAGAACATCGCGGGAGCTGGCGGCGCCATCGCCGCGAGTTACGTTGCCCGTGCCGAGAAGACCGGGTACGTGATCGGCATGGCGAGTGACTCGACGGTGGTCATCAACCCCTTGGTTGTGCCCGAAATCACTTACAAACTTGAGGATTTCCAGCTTCTGACGACGCTCTATACCGGAGGCTTCGCCCTGGCTGTTGGCAAGGATTTTCCGGCGAACACGGTCAAGGAATTCGTCGACGAAGTCCGCCGCCGCGGCGATTTGAGCTGCGCGATGTTCGGCGTGGTGAGTTCACCGCGCTTGATCACGGAAATGTTCATGGCCGACACCGGGATCAATCTGGTGTCCGTGCCGTACAAGGGCGAGAACGAAGCGGTTCGCGATGTCATCGCCGGCATCGTGCCCGCATTCTTCGGCACGACGGCCAACCTGCTTGCGCAGCACAAGGCGGGTACCCTGAAAATCCTCGGCATCTCGACGCTCGAACGCGTCAAGACCGCTTTGCCGGATGTGCCTACGTTCAAGGAATTGGGGCTGAACAACACGGTATACCGCTGGTTCCATGGGCTGATGGTGCCGGCGGGAACGCCCAAGGACGTGGTCGAGAAGCTGTCGTCGACGCTGGCGAAGATCGTGATGAGCGATCGCTTCCGCGCGGGTATCGCAATGGATTTGACGCCGACTGTGATGACGCCGGCCGCGTTCACCGACATGGCCATCGCAACGCGCGAGCGCGTGCAAGGCATCATCAAGTCGCGCAATTTAAAAGTCTAACGAGGCGTTTCGCACGTGCCGAACGACATCCGATCACTGCTGCACCCTCAGACTCGCATAGCGCTGGCGCGGGCGGAGGAACTCGGCTTCCGGCCGATTGAGACCCTGTCGCCCGAGGATGCTCGCAGCGAACTGGCTTGGTTCGCATCTATGCGTCCAAAGGTGATGGGCGAATGCGAAGCCGAAGACATGTATGTCATCGCGCATGACGGTATTCCGATCCCGGTGCGGTTGTACCGGCCCTTGGGGCTGGCGACTGCGGCGCCCGTGGTGGTGTATTTTCATGGTGGTGGTCATGTGGTCGGCTCGATCGAGACCAGCGACGACGTTGCGCGAAGGACCGCGCTGCAGGCCGGCGTGGTGGTGGTGTCGGTGGGTTACCGAAAAGGGCCAGAGCATCGCTTCCCCGCCGCCGTGCACGATGCCTGGTCAGCATTGCTTTGGGTAGGCGTTCGCGCCGCAGAGTTGGGTGTGGATGCGTCACGGCTGGCCGTGATGGGCGAGAGCGCGGGGGCTAACTTGGCGACCGTGATCGCTCTGCAGTCGCGGGACGCAGGCGGGCCGGCGATTCGCACGCAGGTGCTCATCTATCCCGTCACCGACTATCGGCTGGAGGCTTCGAGCTTTGCACGGTTTGCAAGCGGATTCGGCGTCCTTTCCACGGAAACCATGCGGTGGTTCAAACGGCACTATCTTGCGCGAAGAGAGGACGCTGCCGACTGGCGCGCATCGCCCATTCTTGCGCCTTCCCTGGCGGGTCTACCCAGCGCGTTGATCATTGCCGCAGCCTGTGATCCGCTCGTCGACGATGTGATGCTCTATGCAAAACGCCTGCGCGCGGAAGGCGTCGATACGCGACTCATGGAATACCCGGGCGTGGTCCACGGCTTCTACTCGTCGCCACACGCCATTGATCTCGCCGCTGACGCCAACGACGAGGTGGCTGCTCACCTTCGTGCGGCACTGCGCGCTCCAGGACCATGACCTGTGAAGTGCAGTTCGACAAGTCCAAGAGGGTGTGAAACCCGGCCCCGCAAGCCTGGCTTCTGAGCGGTGCCGCTGCGTCTCGTTGCCGATGGCCAGCAGCGTGAGGACCACGATCTGCTTGCCCTCAGGCCTGCGCGCTAGCTCGCGCGCGGCATCGCCGTGCTCGAGCACCTGTCACGCCAGCACTTCAGGTCTCTTGCGCATGCGCCGGTCACCTTTTGGCGAGCGCTCACCGTGATCCGCGATGAAGACCCTCAGCCCGTCGCGCAGTGCCGCATGCTCGGCGTTCTCACGGAGCATTCTGATCTCCTCAGCGTCAGTCCAGCGAAGCCGGCGTCGTGCGGCGGGTCAGCATCCCGATAGCGTCTTCCGACAGCCCCGCCTCACGCAGAACTTCTTCGGTGTGCTGTCCGAGCGTTGGCGCATGGTGACGCACCGTGAACTCATGGTCGCTGAAGCTCACCGGCGAACGTACGCACACATAGCGCCCTTCGGTCGGATGCTCGGTTTCCCGCATCAAACCTACCGACCGCACGTGTGGGTCGTCGGCCAACTCGTCAAGCCGAACGACCGCCATGGTTGGGACATTTTCCTGGTCGCCGAACGCAACCCATTCGGCGTTCGTGTGGGTCAGTGCCGCTTTCTCGACGTACGCGTAGAGTGAGTCCGCGTTCTCAGCACGTGCGCCCAATGTGTGGAAGCGCGCGTCCTTCTTGCACTCCTCGAGGCCGGCGAAGCTGAAGAAGTCGAGCCAGTTCTTGTCGGAGTAGGGCAGGATGCACGCATAGCCGTCGCGGGTTCGGTAGGGTTTGCGGCGTTGCGTGAGCACCCGAGGCGCACCCATGGGACCCAGCGTTGGGACGAAGGCGGCGCCCAGCATGTGCTCAAGCAGGTTGAATTCGATGGCGGTTTCGAACATGGGAACTTCTATCGCGCTGCCCTTACCGGTGCGTTCACGTTGCACCACACCCGCCAAGATGGCGTACGCCGCCACCTGTCCCACCAGCTTGTCGTAAATGACGCTCGGCACATACTGTGGCGTGCCGTGAATTTCCGCGTACAGCGCTGCGATGCCCGAGCCGGCCTGGATCATGTCGTCATAGGCCGGCTTTTCAGCATATTCTCCCGACGCGCCGAAGCCGTAAGCACCGCAATACACGATGTCTGGCTTGAGCGATTTGACACGCTCGTAGCCATAGCCCAGTTTCTCGATCACCTTGGGACGCAGGTTGAACATGAAGACGTCTGCGCTGCGGACGATGCAATCCAGCGCCTCCCGGCCCTCAGCGGTCTTCAGGTCCAGCACCACGCTGCGTTTGTTGCGGTGCAGGTTGAGCACAGCACCGTTCATGCCGGGATTGCGCCGAGGCGTGTAGCTGCGGTACGGGTCGCCCTCGGGGGTTTCGATCTTGATCACGTCCGCGCCCAGGTCGGCAAGGATGTGGCTCGCGTACGGGCCCATGATCACGGTGGAAAGATCGACGATCCTGATGCCTTGCAAGGGTCCACAAGCTGGCGCCGAAATCATCCCCACCACCTCTTGATCCGACGTCTCGACGTAGAGGGGCGTGACAACCCGCCCGCGAGTTCGCAGCGCGGGTCTCGAATCTCAACTTCGTCGTCGTGGCGCATGCAAATCCTATCTACCAGCCCAAACCATTTCCCTGCAGCATTCATCAGAAAAAATTTTCGGATTCCGAAGAAAACTGCCTGAGTGAGTCGACCATACAGCGCCCGGATTGCAGAGGCAAGTGACTTTTTTTTCGGTGCGGGCTATCAGGTCTGTGCTTCGAAGAAGACGGGCGAGCCCATCGAGCGCGGCAAGACAATGCCGGAAATTTTCTATGGGATACTGATGCTAGACTTGTTCTCTTCTCTGCCGGGACATCGCGACGCAGTCGATTGAGCGAAAAAAGCGATTCATCGAATGGAGTAAATGTCGCTTTCGAGCCCTTCATGGCGCTTCTACACTGGGCTTTCCAGGAGACATGATGATCACGAGACGAACATCGATCGCGGCCGCTGTGTCGTCGCTTGCCTTGGGCGCGACGCGCTTGGCGCAGGGCCAGACAGTATTTCCTAACCGATCGATCCGCTTGGTCATCCCGTACGGCCCGGGTGGCATTGCGAGCGTCTACGCTCAATTGCTCTGCGAAGGCCTCACCGAAAGTTTGAAACAGCCGGTGGTGATTGACTATCGCGCGGGTGCTGGCGGCAACATCGGCGTGGACAGCGTGGCGAAGTCGCCGCCCGACGGTTATTCGCTGGTCATCGTCACCAACTCGATTCTGACGATCAACCCTCTGATTTATTCGAAGATGCCGTTCGACGTGAACAAGGACCTGGAGCCTGTCGCGATGAGCATCGTGTACTCGAACATTCTGGTGGTACCGAGAGACTCACCCTTCAATTCGATCGCCGACATCATCGCGGCCGCCAAGGCCATGCCTGGAACGCTCACCCACGCCTCGACAGCCGTGGGCAGTTCGGCTCAGCTGGCAGCAGAGCTCTTCGCACGCCAAAATGGCATCTCGATGCTGCACATTCCGTACAAATCGGCGACTGGCGCACGCACCGACCTCATCGGCGGCCGCATCTCGCTGATGTTCACCGATCCTTCGGCCATTCCCCTCATCAAGGAGGGCAGGCTCAGGGCCCTGGCGGTGAGCGCTGCCCGCCGCTCGCCGTCCTTGCCCGAGGTGCCAACATTGGCTGAGCAGGGCATCAAGGATTTCAATGTGGAAACTTGGTTCGCCATTTCATCGCCTGCTAATACGCCGAAAGACATCGTGCAAAAACTCCAGGCGGAGATCATCAAGGTGCAGTCAAGAGAGGACTTCAAGGCCAAGCTCCTGGTGCTCGGTGTGGAGGTGGCGCCGGACATGCGCGCAGCAGTGGTCTCCCAGCGCATGCGCGACGAGCAGAAGATGTGGGCCCCGATTGTCAGGGACCTGAAGATCACGATCGACTAGGTATGCACGACCCCCACCGCACGCCGGTCATCATTGGCGTCTCCCAAATCACCGACACCACTTCACAGCCGCCCGACGGTCGGTCGCCGCTGGCTTTTCTGGCCGAAGTGTCGCGCGCCGCCGCGTCGGACAGCGGTGTCGATGCCGATGCGCTGCTCGCCGGGCTCGATTCCGTGACAGTCGTGCGGCTGTATTCCGACTCGTCGCCCCGTTTCGCGACGCCGTTCGGCGCGATGGCGAATCCACCATGGTCGCTGGCGAGGCAACTCGGCGCCACGCCCTCTGAATACATTTATCCAGCGCCTGGTGGCGACTCGCCGCAGACCTTGGTCACGCGTGCCTGCCGCCGCATCGCACGTGGCGAGTCGCGTGCGGCGCTGGTGGTCGGTGCGGAGCCTTTACGCAGCGAACTGGCGGCGCGCCGGTCTGGCCTGCAACTCGACTGGTCGGCGAGCGCACCGTTCGTCCCTGACAGCCTGGGCGAGATCCCGTCTTACTACAAGCAGGTGGAAGAAGTCCATGGCCTGCGGTCGCCTAGCGCGATGTACGGATTGATTGCGCAGGCGCTGCGTGTGGCCGCCGGGCAGACGCTCGAAGCGTACCGGATGGCCAGTGCAGGCTTGTTCGAGGGTTTTTCCGCGGTGGCGCAGGCCAATGTGCACGCGACGCGGCGCAAGGGCTACAGCGCCGCCGAAATAGCGCAGGTGACGCCAGCCAACCCGATGGTGGGCTTCCCGTTCACGAAATTGATGACAGCCAGCGCATTCGTCGATCAGGCCGCTGCCGTGGTGGTTTGTTCCGAAGCGCACGCCGACGCGCTCGGCGTGCCTGGCCAAAAGCGCGTGTACCTGCACGGCGCCGCGGCGGCGCACGACGAATGGTTCCTGAGTGACCGTGCCGAACTCGGGCAGTCGATGGCGATGCGCTTGGCCTCGCAACGCGCGCTCGCGCTCGCTGGCCGGACGCTGGCGGACATGGAGTTGCTGGACATCTACAGTTGCTTCCCGAGCGCCGTGCAAATCGCCTGCAAGGAACTTGGCCTGCCGCCCGACGGGCGGCGGCTGACCGTCACGGGTGGCTTGGCTTTTTTTGGCGGTCCGGGCAACAACTATTCGACGCACGCCATCGCCGAGATGGTCGACAGATTGCGCGAAAGACCTTCGGCATTCGGCATGGTCCTGGCCAATGGGGGACTGGTGACGAAAGAGTCGATTGGTGTGTATTCGGCGCAACGCAACACGGGTGAGTGGCTGCTGGCGCCGCAGCAGCCGATCCAGCCCTTGATCGATGCACAGCCCAAAACGCCGTTTGCCGATATCGCATCGGGTCAGGCAAGGGTGGAGAGCTACACCGTGCTGCACTTGAAAGGTGTTGCCCAACGCGGGATTCTCCTGGGTCGCCTTGCAGCCGGCGGCGAGCGCTTCATCGCGAACTTCGAGGCAGACGCGGGGCTGTTGAATTCAATCGAAGCGAGCGATGCCATCGGCATGCGCGGCGTGGTGTCGCGAGAAGGTGCGGTCAACATCTTCCGGCCGTACGACACGACATTTTGAAGTGCAGGCGCTGCGGTTCGCGTGCGAGTGCTGATTGTCAGCGGCAGATCCCGATGTCAAACCAAGGCTTGCCGCATTCTCAGCCTTGACGATGGGTGTGAGCCGCGCCTTACCGACAGGTCTGGGGTCTGCCTCGCCTAAGCTTCTGGCGTGGTCCAGAAGATGTTGTCGATGCCGAAATCCGCCTCGTCCTGGATCAGGTCGACGATCATCTTGATCATCGGCCGGTGGTCGTCGCTGCGCCAGATGAGGTGGTATGGCATCCGCGGCAAAGGCGGCTCGCTCTCCAGCGGGACGAGCAGGCTGCGATTGAACAAGGGTTGAACGTACTTGCGAGGCTGGAAGCTGATGCCCACGCCGGCGATCGTCAGCGCGATGATGGCCGCGCGGCTGTTGCACTGGATGGTCTTCGCGACCCGAATGCTGTTGCTGCGTGCCCAGGATTCGAAGGCTGCCGATAAGCCCGAGTCGTGCGGATTGTTGATGACTGGGTGGGTCGCGAAGTGCTCGTGCGACAGCACGGTACGGCGGCGCAGGCGACTCGGTGCGCTGGTCCACACGAATTCGATTTCGGCGATGCGACGGCTCTGCAATTCCTGATCGACCACTTCACCAGCGATGCTGGCGACATCGAGTTCGCCGCGGGTGATTGCCGCTTCTAGCGGTCGGGACAAGCCGACCCGCGGCTCGAGCACGATGTTCGGGTGGCTTTGTTCGAGGCGCACTGCGAAAGAGGGAAACCAACTCGTTGCCGCCAGTTCCGTGAGGCCGAAGCGACAGACCCCACGCAGTTCCTGCTGCTGCGCGCCCAGGCTGGAGCGAATCTCCCGCTCGAACTCCAGCATGGCCCCGGCTCGCTGAAGCAGGATCTCGCCTGCCGCCGTGAGGGTTGCGCGTCGGCTGTTGCGGTCGAACAGCGACTGGCCCAGGTCAGACTCAAGTTCAGCGATGCGCTTGGACAGTGACGACTGGGTCACATGCAGGCGTTGGGCCGCGATGGCGAAGGTGCCGAGCTTCGCCGCCCAGTGAAACGCTTCGAGTTGTTTAAGAGTCATGGCAGCTTATCGGCCCAGTTTACCCGAGCGCCGTGCCTGCGGCAGGTGCTCAGCCTGGCGTGGTCACTGCAGACGAGACGACCACCCTTGCTCGCAGCAATGCTTCGATTTCGTCATGGGTGAAACCGGCCTCTTCGAGCACACCCATCGTGTCCTCGCCAAGGCGCGGGGCGTGCCGGCGTACCTTGAAGGGTTCGTTGAACTGCACCGGGCTGCGCACCACACGGTAGGCGCCTTCCGTGGGGTGCTCGTGCAGCGAAATCATGTTCACCGCCTTGAGGTGTTCGTCGTCCAGGACTTCCTGCAAGCTGCGCACCGGCATGCAGGGGATGCTGACCCGGTCGCAGAATGCTTGCCATTGCGAGTTGCTGAAGCGGGGAGCTTCCTGTTCGATAAGTGCGTAAAGGACATCGATGTGTTGTGCGCGGTCTGCGAGCACCCCGAATCTCGGATCGCCGAGGAACTCTGTACGTCCGGTGAAGCTGAAGAAGTCGGACCAGTTGCTGTCGGAGTAGGGCAGGATGCACATGTAGCCATCGCTGGTGGGAAAAGGTTTGCGGTACTTGCTGAGCACTCGCTGGAAGCCGACCTCCCCCAGTGGGGGGTCGAAGGTTGCGCCATGCAGGTGTTCGACCAGGGCGAACTCCGCGGCGGTTTCCAGCATCGGCACTTCCACGGCTTGGCCGCCACCGCCCCTGGCCTGTTGCAGCAGGGCTGCCATGACGGCGTAGGCGACGGTCTGCCCGGTGATCTTGTCGCACAAGACCGTGGGCGCGTAAGCCGGCTCGCCGTGAACCATCGCGTGCAGCCCGGCCAGGCCTGAGGCGGCTTGGATCACATCGTCGTAGGCCGCGCGCCCCGAGTAAGGTCCGGCAGAGCCGAACCCGACGGCGCCGCAATAGACGATTTCGGGCTGGACCCGGCGCAGGTCTTCGTAGCTGAGCCCGAGGCGGTCTGCGGCCTTTTGCCGCATGTTGTGGATAAAGGCATGCGCACCGTCGAGCAGCCGCATCAGGACCTTCATGCCTTCCGTGGTCTTCAGGTCGACGCAGATGCTGCGCTTGTTGCGGTTCAAGTTGAGGAAGTAAGCTGCCATGCCATCGTGGCGCAGCGGCTTGTAGTGCCGGGTCTGGTCGCCCGATAGTGTCTCTACCTTGATCACGTCGGCGCCCATGTCCCCCAAGATTCGGGTTGCATAAGGGCCGAGGACGACCGTCGTCAGGTCCACGATACGGATGCCGTCGAGGGGTCCTTTCTTGAAGTCGTTTTTTTTCATAGCTACTTTCCTCAGAGGCTTGCGGGGAGCGGCCAGGATGTACCTGTGGATGAAGCGCGCGTCCGTCTGTCGGGACAATGGCCAAGCTGGTGAAATGCTTTCAGCACCGCGTGGCTGACGTGCGGCTGATCGCGAAATGGCTGCATGTGGGCGTGTTAGAACGCAGCGGGTTGACGCAGAGTCATTGGGCTATGTTGCAAGGCGGCAGCGTCCGCCAGCTTCTGTTCACCATCCGGCTGCACCAGGCATTCGACGTGCGGTTAGAGCCGTTCCCGATGATGCGCTTGTGGGTCGTGCTGTACCGGGCAATTTTTCCGCAGGTTCCGGTGCTTGCGGTCAGCGGTGAAAGCAGAGTCTGCGCCCGTGAGCACCTACACCTTGGCGCTGCGCTTGCTGCGGATGCGTGATCAAATTTCGACGATCTCGAGCATCTGATGCTCATCGTTAAGGGCATAGCCGCTCCTGTGGCATGTTCATCGTGATGACGGCAACACCTTCCAATTTTTCGTACCTCAGAAACCCGCCCATCGATGCTTGGGCCCAGTTTAGGGAGCGGCGCTGGCTGTGAAAAGCGACATTTGCGCATGTGTGCGGAGTCGCTTTTGGAATCAGTGTGGCCTTGCCACCGACGACATGTCCCTTGCCGGGTGATTCAATTCAAGCAAGGCGAACGAAAATGACGAAGACGACACCGAGGGCGAGGTAAACGCTCGAGTTCAAGCAAGAGGCCGTGCGCTTTGGATCTTTGAAGATCGAGCGCCTACACGCCCAGCACTGCAAGACCAGACGCCAGGCCATGGAAGGGGATCGTCGCTTGGATGCTCTGGCACAAGCGCACCCGAATGCACTCGACGCTGGGCTATGTCAGCCCGATGCGGTTCGAAGAAATTGGCGCGTCGATCAACCCTGGCTAGCCTACGCATGATGGCCGCTAGGGGATACGAAATCCAGAGGCAAGGTCAGTCGCGGATGGCGCAGCGGTCGATTCCCACGCGTTCGGCCCGCACCGCCTTGGAGTGGTCCGGGATCGAGGCGATCACGGCGCTTTGGCCGGCGCAGTTTCGTACGATCAGGTCCGGGCCGTGAGTTTCTGGCGCTCGTTGGGCATCTCGTCGCTCAGGCACGGAACTCCTGTTTGTCCGTCCCCTGATAGAGCGCCTTCACTTGGCGCGCAATAGCGTCGGCATGCGCGGCCTGCGCTGCCGCGTCGAGGTCGGCCTGTGGCCGCGGCTCGTAGTCGAAGTTGTGGAACTTGTCGGTGCCGCGCACGAGGATCGCCGAATCGCGCACCTTGGTCTGGCGCACGTAGGTGGGGATGTAGCGAATCGCCAGGCCGATCCGCCGATCATGGCTGCGGTTGGGTTCGGAGCCGTGCACCAGCTTGATGTGGTGCAGCGACATTTCTCCAGCGCGCAGCCCGATGCCCACGGCCTTCGACGTGTCGACCTCGACGGCAATTTCTTGTCCGCGCGACAGCAGGTTGTCCTTGTGGAACGTGTCGACGTGTGGCAATTGGTCCACGGCGTGGCTGCCGGGAATGAATTGCATGTAGCCGTTCTCGGGCGTCGCGTCGGTCAGCGCCACCCACGCGGTGATGACGTGGTCGGGGTCTAGACCCCAGTAGGTCGAGTCCTGGTGCCAGGAGACGAATCCCGGGTTGGCGGGTTCCTTGATGAAGAAGTTCGTGTTCCAGCAGAAAAAGTCCGGTCCGATCACGTCCTCGACTGCATCGAGAATCTTCGGGTGGTGCACCAGTTCGTCGGCCCAGGTGAAGAGCAGGTGCGTCTTGTGGCGCCAGTTGCCCTGCAGAGGCTTTCCGGCCCCGGCCTCATGCTGCTCCAAGCATGCGCGGAAATGCGCCGCTTCGTCTTTTCCCAATGCTGGGACAGGGAAGCAGTAGCCGTCGCGCTTGTATTGCCTGACCGCGTCATCGCTCAGCAATTTCGGCATTCCGTTCTCCGCATAGCTGCCAAATATGAGACGAATATATCATGTGCATTGCGCGTTTCCGAGTGCTGCAACGACTCAGCTTTTCAAGCCATTACAACCCGGATTCGCTGGGGGCGACGTTCGTGTGCCGCTATTTTTGGCGCGTCGAGGACCTTGTGATCTGGCCCAACAAGGCGATGCCGCCGGCATCGCGGTCTGCCCTCGCCACTGCTGGCCATACCACCAAGGACTGCGTTGAATGCCCGCAGAGGGTGGTGATCGCTGCAGACAGCTTTCGCACGGGGTCGCCCGACTGAGCTTGCCGGATGTTTCATAAAACGACTGATAACCAGTGAATAAATGTCGCTTTCGCTCGTGACGAAAGCCCTTCACCATTGGCTGCATCTGAACTCGGACGAAGGAGACACTCCATGACCACTTGGCATCACAAAATTGCCCGCCCAGCGCTGCGCTTGGCCGGCGCGACCAGCCTCGTCTTCGGCCTCGCGGGCGCGGCCACAGCACAAGGCGTCGTGAAGATCGGCGGCCTGGAGGCGCAGACTGGCCCGGCCAGCATCTTCGGCTTGATGCCGTCGCAAGGTGTGCGCATGGCCGTCGAAGAAATCAACAAGGGCGGCGGCTTTGATGTCGCCGGCAAGCGCTACACGCTGCAACTGATCAGCCCCGACACGCAGGGCAACCCGCAGCAGGCTCTGGTGCAGGCCAAAAAGTTGCTGGAAGAGGAGAAGGTGCAATACATCTTCGGCCCTTACCTCACCAATGTGTTCAACGCCGTCTCGCCCTATGTGCAGCAGTACAACGGCAAGGTGCTGCTGATGGGCGGCGCGACCGGCATGCACGGTGCATTGGGCAAACCCAACATGGACTTCGTCATCAAGACCATGCCATGGGACACGGGGAGCGCCGGCTACGGCTCGATGATGGTAGACCTACTGGTCAAGCGCGGCGTGAAGAAGGTCGCGATTCTGATGCAGAACGATGCGGGCGGCAAGGCGGTGGTCGATATCTACACACCGCTGTTCAAGGACCGCAACATCGAACTGATCACCGAGTTCTTTGAGGCGAACACCAAGGACTTCACCTCCACGCTGGCCAAGCTCGCGGCGGCCAAACCCGATTACCTCTTCCCAGGCTATACCGACACGTCGCTCTACGACATCGTGCGCCAGGCCAGCGAGGTGGGGATGACCCACTTCTTCATCACGCGCGGCTCTATTGGTCCCGGCATGAAGAATGCCGCGATGATCGACAGCTATATTGCTTGGGTGCCGAAGTATTTCGAGCAGGCTGAAAAGACCCAGCCCAAGGTGGCGAAATTCGTCGCGGACTACAAAGCGTTCTACAAGACGCCGTTCCCCTACGACCAAGCCCCGCAGTGCGCCACTTCATGCTACGACCATGTCTTCATGCTGGTCGAGGCGATGAAAAAGGCCGGCACGGTCACGGAAGTTCCGAAGGTCAAGGCCGCGCTGCTCGCGATGCAGTACCAAGGTCTGTGGAACATCCGCTATGACGCGACTGGCGAATCCATCCTCAACTTCGACGTCGTCGAAGTCAAGCGCGGCGGCAAGATCGACGTGACCCACATCGAACCAAAGTAAGTGATTCGTGACGCAACTCATCCTTGGGCAACTGATCAACGGGGTGATTGTCGGTACGCTGTACGGCATCGTGGCGGCGGGCATCACCTTGACCTTCGGCATTACCGGCATTGTGAACTTCGCTCTCGGCGCGTTCATGACGCTGGGTGCGTATATGTCGTGGTATCTCACCGATCGTGTTGGGCTGGCTTTTCCCTTGGCGGTGGTGCTCTCCCTGTTGGCGACGATGGTCGCAGGCGTCGTGGCTGACCAGGCACTGTTTCGGCACACGCGCAACAACCTGATCAACGGCCTGCTGGTGTCGATCGGCCTGATTTCTGTGATGGAGGCCGGCATACTCATGACCTGGACGGCGACCCCGCAGGAAATGCACTTTGTTCTGCCGGGCGTACTGCAGGTCGGTGGCTTGGTGGTACCGAAGATGAAGGGTTTGGTGGCATTGATTCTCCTTGCCGTGGTTCTCGGCACCTATGCGGCCTTGACGCGCACATGGATCGGGCGCGCAGCGTTCGCATACGCTCAAAATCCGGAGGCAGCAAGGCTGATGGGTGTGCGCACACGCCTGCTGCAATCGGGTGTCTTCGTCTATTCGGTCGGACTGGCGGGACTGGGCGGTGCGCTGTACGCCAGCCTTTACTCCATCGATGCGGGTTTCGGTGGCACTTATGTGCTCAAGGGCATCGAAGCCGCCATTCTGGCCGGCATAGGCAGTGTGGGTGGCGCTTTGATCGGGGGCATTCTGCTCGGTGTTGCCGAGGCGATCGGCTCGATTTTCCTCCCAGCGGCCTACAAAGATGCCTATGGTCTGGTGACGCTGGTGCTCATTCTGCTGCTCAAACCCGCTGGCCTCTTTGGTGACCGCAAATGAGAGCGCTACAGGTGCTGGCCGGGTTGCTGTTGTTGCTGCTACCGCAGGTGGTTCGCAGCGACTTCGTACTCACGATCTTCATCTTCACCTTCATCCTGGGTGTTGCGGCGGTGAGCTTCAACCTGATCTTCGGATTCACCGGGCAGTTGTCGATGTTCCATGCGGCTGCGTTCGGAATTTCCGCCTACGTCACGCAGATCTCCATGACCCGGTTTGCCATCCCGTTCTGGGGAAGTTTGGGCTGTGCGGTCCTGTTCGTGCTGGTGGTTTCAATGATCATCGGTACGATCTGCTTTCGCTACCGGCTCAAGGAGTTCTATTTCGCCGTCGTGACCTTGGCATTCGCGGAGATGGCGCGCTTGGTGGTTCTCAACTGGAACAGTGTCACCAATGGCAGCCTGGGCATCGCGCTGATCGACAAGCCGAAGCTGTGGCTGCCCGGCCTTGGTGAATTCACGCTGGCGGGCACATCCACTTGGTATTACGTGGGCCTGACGTCACTCGCTTTCACGCTCTTTGTCTGCCGCCGTGTCTTGAATTCCTGGGTGGGTCGATGCTTTGGCGCGATCCGGCTCAACGATGAGCTTGCAAGCACGCTGGGCATCAATGTGTTCCGATACAAGCTGCTGGCCTTCGCCATCGGCAATGCCTTTGCCGCCCTGGCGGGCGTTCTCTACGCTTGGTACATCGGCTACTTGGAACCGGACTATTTGTCGATACCGCAGTCGCTGGCCTTTATTTCAATGGTGCTCCTCGGAGGCAGTGGTTCCGTGGTCGGCCCGGTTGTTGGGGCGCTCGTGCTGACGGCGCTGCCCCACATCATCCAACTCAGCGCCGAGGCTCGCGTGATGACCTACGGCGCGGTGCTGATCTTCACCATCCTCTTGCTGCCCAAGGGAATCTGGGGCACGGCCGCAGTGCTGTTGAAACGGCTGCCAATTGCAGGCCGCGCCAAGGCGGCGAAATCCTCCGCGCCATCAGTGGAGCTGCGATGAGCCTGCTGTCCATGAACGCGCTCACCAAGCGTTTCGGTGGCCTGTGCGCTGTGAACGAAGTCAAGTTCGACATCGAACCAGGTGAGATCGTTGCCATCATCGGCCCCAACGGCTCGGGCAAGACGACGCTGCTCAATCTGGTTTCGGGGCTGCTGCCCATCACCAGTGGAACCTTGCTCTGGAAGGGCGCGAACATCGGAGACACAAGTTCTCATGAGCGATCGTCGTTCGGCATCGTCAAGACCTTCCAGAACCCGCTGCTGTTCGGTGAACTGACGGTGGAGGAGCACCTGCGGATCGCCAGCCATCTTCGCTTCAAGCGTGAACTCGGGTGGCGGCGGCTGGCAGAGATCGTCGGCGCTTCGCGCCGCATTCGCCAGGTGCACGAAGGCATAGGCGTGCATCTTGAAGAGGTGCTGCGCATGTGCCGTTTGGCGGACAAGCGAGGCACTCAGGCCGAGAGCCTGTCCTATGGTGACGAGAAGATGCTCGGCGTTGCGATGGCACTGATGTGCGAACCCGAATTGTTGTTGCTCGATGAACCCGCCTCCGGCCTCGGGCAGGACGAGGTTGAAAACCTCGACGGCGTCTTGCGCGACTTGCAGCGTAGCGGGGTCACGCTTTGCATCATCGATCACAAGGTGGGGTTTCTGGGCAAACTCGCTGACCGCGCGCTGGCCATGGCCAACGGTTCAGCGCTGGCTGCCGGCAGGACACAGGATGTCCTGCGAAATCCGCTGGTTGTTGAAGCGTACCTGGGAGCCGGCCATGCTTGATGTGTCGGGAATCGATGTCTGGTACGGCAAGAACCATGTGCTGCGTGATGTGTCCTTTACGGTTGGCGAGGGCGAGGTCGTTGCGTTGGTCGGGTCGAACGCAGCAGGCAAGACCACGACCATGCGCAGCCTGATGGGGCTGAAGGAACTCCGCTCAGGTGCCATCCGCCTCGCGGGCGCCGATCTGTCTGAGGCCGATACCGTGCGCCGGGTGCGAAGCGGGCTCGTGCTGGTGCCGGAAGGCCGGCAGGTCTTTCCCAAATTCAGTGTCGCAGACAACCTGGCGATGGGTGCGTACCACCGCTCGGACCGCAACGACATCGGCGATGAGCTTGAGAGCGTGTTCGAACTCTTTCCACGGCTGCGCGAACGGCGCGCACAGAAGGCTGGTTCGATGTCCGGTGGCGAACAGCAGATGCTTGCGCTCGCGCGCGGCCTGCTTGCGAAGCCCCGGTTCCTGTTGCTCGACGAGCCGGTGCTCGGACTTGCGCCACTGATCATCGTCGAGATCGAAAACATTGTCCGAAAGCTGGTGGCACGTGGCATCGGTGTGCTGCTGGCGGAGCAGAATGCCGCGATGGCCCTGCGCCTGGCCAGTCGGGCCTACGTGCTGGAGTCTGGCCGCATCTCAGCCTCGGGCTCGAGCCAGGAACTTCAGCAGAACGAAACCGTGCGGCGCATGTACCTTGGTGCATGACGCCCATCCCCCAACTGATAGGAGCATCTCTTGAACACCGAGCAAATCCTGAAGCATCCCGCCAGGTTCATTTCCGAAGCGCAGCGCCGGTCCTATTTCGAGGACGGCTTCCTGCTGCTGGAGCGGGCCATTCCCCTGAATCTGCTGGCGCGCTTGCGCGCGGCTTCGGATGAGTTGATCGATCGCAGCCGCTCGGTGACTCAGTCGGACAAGGTCTTCGACATTGAGCCCGACCATCGCCCTGATGCGCCTAGGCTGCGCCGTGTTTCGAGCCCCCAGGACCAGCACCCGGTGTTTTGGGAATTGGCCAGCGATTCCATCCTACCGGACATCGTTTCCGACCTGCTGGGACCCGACGTGAAATTCCACCACTCCAAGCTGAACTACAAGTGGAAGAAGGGTGGCCAGGAGGTGAAGTGGCACTACGACATCTGTTCTTGGCCGCACACGGACTATTCGCCGATGACCGTCGGCGTGTACCTGCACGATTGCGACATGGCGCAGGGGCCGCTTGGCGTTGTGCCTGGCAGCCACGAAATGGCGTTGTTCAACCAGTATGGCAAGAACGGCGAGTGGCTCGGATACATTCCTGAGGACGAGTTGAAGCGGCTCGATTTGACGAAGGCGAAGTACCTCACCGGTGCGGCCGGTTCCATCACCTTGCACAACTGCCGCGCCGTGCATGGCTCGTCCGTCAACGATTCCGATGTGGGCCGACCTCTGTTGCTGTACACCTTCAGCTCTGCCGATTCTTATCCGTACACGGTCAACCCGATCCCTTCACCGCGCTCTGGCTCCATCGTGCGCGGGCAGACCGCACGCTTTTCCAACAATGATCCACGACCGTGCCTGATGCCGCCGGACTGGTCGGGCGGCTACGGTTCCATTTTCTCGGTGCAATCGACGCCGATGATGTGAGCCCTGCAATGGCAAGGATCGAATCCGGCCATGCTGGCTGATGCCGTCCAGTTGCGCTGCTCCATTTCATCGAGCGGATACTTCGCCGCTTGATAGAGCGTTTTGCCATCTGCCAGGTAAACCACCAGCGGCCCCAGTCCATCCGGGTTCGTGTTGGCGGCGCCAGCTGAACGATCCGTCGATCGATCCAAGGGTTCTCCCGACGCCTGGGCAAGACGAAATCGACTTCTAGGCGGTGAAAAAAAATCGCTTTCCCGTCCGGGCCGTGCTAACTACAGTGCAGTGAATCGCCAGACATTGAAGCAGAGTTCGCATGCGTTCCAGGAGACAAGCGAATGGTCACCAAAAGAGTTTTTTTGTCCGCAGGCGTTGCTGGCCTCGTGGCTTCGCCCTGGGGCTGGGCGCAAGCCCAGGGCGCGTTCCCGAACAAGCCGATCCGTCTGGTGATCGCCACGGGCCCCGGCGGTGCGGGCAGCATACTGGCGCAGATCCTCAGCGACGGCCTGCAAACCCTGCTGGGCCAGCCGGTGGTGATGGACTACAAACCTGGAGCGTCCGGCAACATCGCCGGGAACAATGCGGCCAAATCGCCCGCCGATGGCTACACATTGCTGCTGGCGTTCAACTCCTTGCTGGCGATCAATCCGCTGCTGATGGCGAAGATGCCGTTCGACCCGGCGCGTGATTTCGTGCCCGTGGCCAACGCGATTCAGTACCCGAACATCCTGGTCGTGCCGCGCGAGTCGCTGCTGAAGTCGGTGGACGACATCCGCAACGCCGCCAAGGCTGAGTCACTGTCGCACGCGTCGGTGGCTGTCGGCAGCACCGCGCACCTGGCCGGCGAGCTTTTCGCGCGCCAACTCGGCATCACGCTGCTGCACGTTCCCTACAAGTCGGCGCCGGCCGCGCGGCAGGACCTTATCGGCGGGCGCATCAGCCTGATGTTCACCGACCCTTCGGCCCTCCCGCTGATCAAGGAAGGCCGGCTGCGCGCGCTGGCGATCAGTGGCGCCCAGCGTATGGACGTGCTGGCCGAAGTGCCCACGTTGCAGGAGCTGGGCATGAAGAATTTCGACGTGCAGGTGGTGTTCGGCCTGGTGGCGCCGGCGAAGACGCCGCCCGAGATCATCAAGCGCTTGGAAGTCGAGATCGGCAAGGTGCTGGCGCGTGAGGACGTCAAGGAGAAGTTCGCCGCGCAAGGCATCCGCATCGCCAACCCCACCACGGCCGATGCCTTCGGCCAGCGCATCCGCCAGGAAGTGGCGGTGTGGACGCCGGTGGTGCGCGAACTGGGTATCCAGCTGGACTGATGCAGATGCCCACGCCTAGCGACGGCGCGCAGCGCGCCGCAGCCATACCCACTTTGGCGGAGCTGTTCGAGGCGCAGGCTCGGCAGCGCGCCGATGCGGTCGCGCTGCAGTCGCCACAAGGCTCGCTCACTTACAAAGTCTTGGCGCGGCGCGTGGAGGCCTTGGCTGCGCACCTGCACCGCAGCGGATTGAATCGTGGCGAGCGTTTGGCGATTCTGTCGGAGAACCGTTTCGAGTACGTCGAGGTCCTGCTTGCCGCCGCGCGCCTGGGCGCTACCTGCGCTTGCCTGAACTGGCGCCTGGCCGAGCCTGAACTGCGTGACTGCGTGGCGCTCGTGACGCCCAGCGTCGCCTTTCTCTCGCCGAAGTTCGAAACCCTCGCGCCGCTGTTCGATGGCCTGCCTTTGCACCGTTTCGGCGAGGCCTTCGATCGCCTGTTGGATGCACACCCGGGCGACGTGCCGCCGATCGCGGCGCAGCCAGAAGACGGCCTGCACATCCTTTTTACCAGCGGCACCACGGGCCGGCCCAAGGGCGCGTTGATCAGCCAGCGCGCGGTGGTCGCGCGCGGCACGGTGGCTGTGCTGGACGGCGCTTTTCGCACCGGCCGCACACACATCACCTGGGCGCCGATGTTCCACCAAATGGGAACAGACAACACGCTGACCACGCTGGCGTTCGGCGGCAAGGTGATCGTGCTCGATGGCCCGCTGCTCGATGCGATGTGCGACGCCCTCGAGCACGAAACCAATCTCGGCTGGCTGGGCCTGACGCCTGGCATGGCCGACGAACTCCTGGCGCGGTTGGCCGAGCGAGGCATCCGCCCGCAGCCTTTGGACTCCGTGGGCAGCATGGCCGACCTGCTGCCGCGCCAGCGCATCGCTGAGATCACGAAGCTTTTCAACGCGCCCTTCCGCAACAGCTTTGGCGCCACCGAGGCCGGCTCCGCGCCGGCCAGCGGCCACCTGATTCCCGCCGGCGTGGCGCCCGATGATCTAGACAAGATCGAAAGCACCTTCGCCCGCGTCCGGCTGGTGGACGACGAAGGCCGCGACGTGCCCGACGGCCAGCCCGGCGAGTTGCTGCTGCGCAGCCCCACGCTGTTCAGCGGCTACTGGGGCATGCCAGAAGCCACGGCCGAAGCATTCCGCGATGGTTGGTACTGCACAGGCGACGTGTTCGTGCGCCAACCCACCGGACGGCTGGCGTATGTCGACCGCAAAAAATACCTGATCAAAACCGGCGGCGAGAACGTCTACCCTGCGGAAATCGAACAGGTTCTGCGCAAACATCCCGCCCTGGGCGAGGTGGTGGTGGTGCGGCGCCGCGATCCGCGCTGGGGCGAGGTGCCCGTGGCCTTCGTCGAACTGCGTGGCGAAGCGGTGACGGCGGCGGGGCTGCTCGAGTACTGCCGCGGAAAAATCGCCAACTACAAGCTGCCCAAGGCGATACGCTTTCTCGCGGCTGAGGACTTCCCGCGCAACGTGACGGGCAAGGTGATGCGCGCTCCGCTGGAGCAGTTGTTGGAACGGGAATAAGGGAGAGCCAAGTTGGACCTTGACACTGACACGGACACGCACGCGCACCTGCGCGACAAATACGCCATCGTCGGCGTGGGTGAGACAGCCTACGTGCGCGGCGCGGGCAAGACCACGCGCCAGTTGGCACAGCAGGCGGTGGGCAACGCCATCGCCGACTCGGGACTGGATCGCCGCGCGATCGATGGCATGCTGTCGTATTCGTACTCGGATTCCACAGCCTCGAACCTGGTCGGCGCCGACCTGGGCCTGCGCTTGAACTTCTTCATGGACTGCTTTGGCGGGGGCTCCTCCACCGAGGCCTTGGTCGGCCTGGCCATAGGTGCCATGGAGGCTGGGATGTGCGAGGCCGTGGTGGTGTTCCGCTCGATGAATGGCTACTCGGGATTGCGCATGGGTGGCACCGGGGCCATGTCGGCGGCACCGGTGGCCGACGAATCCCTGCACACCCGCCCTTACGGCTGGCGCAGTGCGGCGCAGATGTTCTCGCCAACCTTCCTAAGGCACATGCATGACTACGGCACCCGGTCGGAGCAGGTGGCCGCAGTGAAGGTGGCGCACAGCCGGCACGCTTCCAACAATCCCAAGGCCTTGTACAAGCAGCGTATGACGGTGGACGATGTGCTGGCCAGCCGCATGATCTGCACGCCGCTGCACCTGCTGGACTGCTGCACTGAATCGGACAATGCAACGGCTCTGGTGGTCACGCGGGCCGCGCGTGCGAAGGACTGCCGCCACCATCCGGTGCTGATCCGATCCGTGGTGGGTCGCTGTAACAAGCCGCGCATGGACATGCATTACCAGCACGGGCCGATCACGGACACCGCCGGCCGCTACGCCGCCGAGCGCCTTTGGCGCAACGCCGGGCTGGGGCCGCAGGACGTGAACCTCACGGCTTCCTACGATGCGTTCACCTTTACCTCGATGTTGCAACTCGAGGACTACGGCTTTTGCGCCAAGGGCGAAGGCGGCGACTATGTGTCGAGCGGCGCGATCGAACTGGGCGGCTTGCGACCGAACAACACCAGCGGCGGCCACCTGTGCGAGGGCTACACGCATGGCATCAGCATGGTGATCGAGAACGTGCGTCAACTGCGGCACGACGCCGACGACTCCTGCCCCATCGGGCCGGATGGCAAACGGCAGCACACGTACGACTATCGCGAAGGAGGCTGTCGCCAGGTGCGCAACGCCGAAGTCAGTGCCAACCTCGGCTGGGCTTCGCCCGGCACTGGTTCGGCCATGGTGATGCGAAGGGCTTAAGCGATGGCCACTTACCAGCACCTCGGCATGGAACTGCGCGTGTCCGAACAGGACGCGGTCAACACCGCCTACTTCGCGCATTGCGCGGCGAGGCGCTTTTCGCTGCAGCGTTGCGATGGCTGCCAACTGCTGCACTACCCACCTTCGGCCGGGTGCCCGTGGTGCGGCCATGCGGACTACCGCTGGGATGAGGTGGACGGGCGCGGCACGGTCTATTCGTACAGCGAGGTCACCCATGCGGTGCAACCAGGCTTCGCGCCGTACGTGCCTTACATGGTCTTGCTGGTGGAACTCGACACGCAACGCGGTCAGCCTTCGGCGGGCGAGGCGATCCGCGTGCTGGGTAACCTGGTGCGGCCAGACGGCACGATGGCCTCAGCGCAGGAGGTGGCGAGCGTGGGCATCGGCACGCGCGTGCGAATGGTGTTCACGCAATTGGGCGAGACGATGGCCTTGCCGCAATGGACGGTCGACCAGGACGCTGCACCCGTGCAGGCGTGGCGGCCGGACGTCTCGCGGTGAAGAGCGCAAAATCGCAGCGGCTAAGGTCGCTGGCATTGTTCGGCATCAGCGACCGCTTGCGCTTTTTCGGCGATAGCTATTCGAGAACAACCAGTAGAGATGGCTTCGCGAGACACCCATCGCCGCGTAGACGCCAGCCTGTCGGTGCTGATCGGCTTGGCGTTCGGTGTTCTATGCGCTCTCTGCCGGACGAGTCAATGCGTGCTTGAATTGGCTAGACGTCATTGCAGATTCAGCGAACGCTTGCGCTGCTGCCGTCGGACGATTTTCCAACGGGCTGGTCGTTGCTCAGCGCTTGCGCAGAAGCTATAAGTCGGTGTCTCCGGCTAGCATTTCCTGCGCGATCGTGCGGCGCAAGATTTCATTGGTTCCGTCCGCAATATTGACCATGCGCAGCGTCTTGTAAGCCTCGGTCAAGCCCAACTCACTGGTTACTCCGATAGCTCCATGCGCTTGGATAGCCCTGTCGATAGCCATGGCTGCCATCTGCGTCGCAAACCCCTTGGTCATTGACAATTCTTTCCTGGCGGGCAGACCTTTGTCTAGCAGCTGAGAAACATTCAGCGCCATCAAGTGCGCTGCGTGAATGTGCATGGCAGATTCTGCGAGTGGAAACGTTACGCCTTGATACTCCGAGATCGGTTTGCCGAAGGTCTTTCTTATCTTGATGTAATCGAAAGCCTTCTCCAGTGCCCAGCGGCCCATTCCTACCGCTCTTGCAGTGTTATAGATCCGCCCGAGATTGACCCCGAGCATCGCGATTGAAAAGCCGTTGTGCAACTCCCCGACCATTTGCCAGGGTTCAACCCGGACGTTGTCAAAGTGCAGTACTGCCTCGTTGCCGCCAGCGCTGTCCCACATGCGGATAACGCGTTGAATTACAAACCCGGGTGAGTTTGTAGGCACCAGAAAAGCGCTGATGCCACGCTTTCTCTGGGCGGCAGCTTCCGGGTCGGTGACTGCGAAAACTATGCAATAGTCGGCGTAAGGGCTGTTGGTTGTCCAGATCTTGCTGCCATTGAGTAGCCACCCTGTGCCGTCCGATTTGGCGCGCGTTTGCATCATCATGGCGTCAGACCCTGCGCCGGGTTCCGACATGCCGAAGCACAAGCTGTGGGTGCCCGCAATCAGTCCGGGCAAAAAGCGCTGCTTTGCCTCATCCGTCAGTCTGGTCAGCACAGGACTCGGGCCGTAAGCCCAGTGACCCATGGCGAAGTGACCGATCCAGTAATTTTCAGCACATTGATGGAATATTTGCTCCCATCCCGCAAACCATGCCACATGCCCCAATCCTTGACCGCCGATCGATTCCGGCGCGCACATGTTGTAGTAGCCGGCCTTAGAGGCGGCCTGGCGTACTTCGGAAATCAAGCGAAGTACATCCGGGCTGTAACGCCCATCTTCGGTGTAAGTCTTGTGCGGGATCTCGAAAAGACGCGCGTTATTTTCATGACGCGGGATAACCTCGACCTTTATGAATTTCTCGATTCCTTTGCGGATCTCGACGATTTCGGGTGAGTACTCATAGGCGATCGCGGTCATCTTATTTCTCCGTTTTGCTTTCGACCGGCAGGCCGAATTTCTGATTCGCGCTCCCCAAAGCGGGGGCAGATGAAAGCTTTATTCCTCTTGAATTGTCGATCGAGATCGGTAAAGTCACCAGGCGTAGCTCGGACCCAGCCACGCCCGCGAACAGGTCCAATTGACGAACATGATCGTTCGAGAGGACATCTTCGAGGTTATTCACAGGCGCGCAAGGAACCCCGGCTTGGCCAAGTTTCTCAAGCCAAAATGCGCGGTCTTGCTGCGCAACAATTGGCTCAATCAAGGCATGGATCTCGAGTCGATGAGATGCTCTGCTTCTAGCCTTCTTGAATCGCTCTTGAACTGCCCACTCGGGATGACCGAGAGCCGAACAGAGGCGAATGAACAGGCGGTCGTTTATCGCCGCAATGACGATTTCTCCATCGCTGGCTGCGAAGCAGCGATAGGGGGCTACTGAAGCGCCTCCCGATCTGGAGCGCGCGGGCAGTTGCTTGCTGACAGAGTAGGTACCGAGGGGAAGCGTCAGCCATCCGAGTCCGGTTTCCAGCAGCGACCCCGTCACAATCGCACCTTTACCAGTCGTATTTCGCGCCATCAGCGCCACCACACATCCCAAGGCGGCCCAAACGCCGGTGCCCATGTCAAGAATCTGAGCGCCTACGCGCGATGTCGGTGAGTTCTCTGCCCCATTCACGCTGAACAAGCCAGAAAACGCTTGGACGACCTCCTCATAGCCGGGCCTGGCAGCCCATGGGCCCGAAGATCCGAAGGCGCTCAGGGAGCAATAAACAAGCCTCGGATACCGTGCTCTCAGTTCCTTCTGCCCTAAGCCAAGTTCTTGCATGTTTCCTGGCCGCATGTTTTCAATCAGGACATCGCATTCAGCCAATTGCCGATGCACCCACTCAATCGCTTCCTCAGTCTTCAGATCGAGTGTGACGCTGGACTTGCCTCTGTTGTACGCGTTGTACATCACGCTGGCGCCCGAGACAAAAGGCGGGCCAAAAGAACGGCAGTCATCTCCAGTGCCAATACGTTCTATCTTCGTGACTTCGGCGCCGAATGAAGCCAGAATCTGTCCAGTCAGTGCCCCCGAAATGTTCAAAGTGAACTCGAGAACGCGGATTTCTTTGAGCGGGGTCATGGCAGTCTGCGGTCGATCAAAGTTTGATGTTGGCTGTCTTGACGATATGCTCCGACCGTTCACGCTCGGACGCAATGAATGCGACAAGTTCCGTTTGCGTCATAGGCGGAGATTCACGTCCAAAAGGAGTCAACGCCGGCTTGTTGATCCCGCCGGCAATTTCTTCAATCGTCGCGCGGTTTAGTTCCTGTGTTATCGATGCCGGGGTTCCTGCTGGGGCACACAGCGCGATGAAGGGCAGGTTCACTACTTTCGGCAGACCCAACTCCGCGAAGGTTGGAATGTCCGGCATCACATCGATCCGTTTGATATGGCTGACCGCGATCCCTCTCAGTTCGCCACGCTTAATGGGTTCCACGACCTCAAAGGGTGTGGAGATCAGCATCTGGATGCGCCCGGTTTTCAGATCGACGAACATTTGTCCGGAGTCGCGGTAGGGAACGATCGTGATATCGATCTTTGCCTCGCGCTTGAGCAGTTCTGAGGCAAGGTGTGTCGTGGCACCAATGCTGCCAATGGCGATGTTGAGTGTTCCCGGTCGATCCCTAGCAAGCTTTAGCAACTCTTGCCAATTCGATACGCCCAACGAGGGCGGTACGACGAGCACGCCCGCTCCTCTCTGGATCAAGGCCGCGGGAACCAAGTCTTTGACAGGATCGTATGGAAAGGCTCTGCCTGAGTTCGCCCAGATGAAGGAACTGTTGAAAAGTTCAGCCGGTCCCGCCGACAGCCAGGTATAGCCGTCAGGATCAGCCTTGACGACCGCTTGGGCGGCGATCACACCACCTGCTCCCGCCTTGTTGTCCACGAGGAATTGCTGCTGGTATCGCTGCGTCAAACGTGCCGCGAGCGCTCGCGTCGGGATGTCCACGGAGCCACCGGCGCTTGAGCCGATCAAAATTCTTACCGGCCGATTCGGCCAGGCCGCCTGGGCCTTGCCCAAGGTTGGCAGTGATAGCCCGAGAGCGGTTCCACTCTGCAAGATTTGTCTGCGTGTCTTCATCAATGTCTCCTCGAACCCTTGAGTCGGATAAAGGATAAGAACTCCTGCAGCATCATGGCACTGCTGTCGCTTCCAAGCCTTGGGTGAATACCCTCTCATTGCTGGGCTTCGCGGCCCCGTGCGGCAACGGGTTTGCCGGGTCGTTGAAAGTTCTGGAACATTCGACTTCCAGTCTCACTCGGACGGTTTCGTCTTTTCGGACGATTCACCGAACACGCCGCGCTGGCACGATTGAACCTATCGATAAACGCATGGAGCCTGTCATGCCGGGTCCACTCGCAGGACTGAAGGTGCTAGAGGCCGGCGGCATCGGCCCAGCGCCGTTTTGCGCCATGATGCTGGCGGACTTGGGTGCGGAAGTGTTGCAGGTGACGCGGCCAGATACGCCGCACAACGCCTTTGACGTCCCCGGCCGCGGCCGCCAGCGCATCGCACTCAACTTGCGCAGCAGCGAAGGCCGCGATATCGCGCTCGCACTTGCCGCCAAAGCGGACATCTTGATCGAAGGTTTTCGGCCCGGCGTGATGGAGCGCCTGGGGCTGGGACCCGCTGAGTGCATGACACCCAACCCGCGCCTCATCTACGGACGGATGACCGGTTGGGGTCAGACTGGCCCGCTCGCCGCGGCAGCGGGTCACGACATCAACTACATCGCCATTTCGG
>Ga0214919_10002885_pt1 | contig 26557 bp, 38 predicted proteins | sample LL1503_MetaG_FD_177994 | JGI IMG/M metagenome (GOLD analysis project Ga0214919, IMG submission 177994) | Freshwater microbial communities from Lake Lanier, Atlanta, Georgia, United States - LL-1503 | ecosystem: Environmental > Aquatic > Freshwater > Lake | place: USA: Georgia | collected...
CCTCGGCCAGGCAATCGACGCGTTCGACGCCGCGACGCGCGCCAGGACGCCCCAGGAGACGCCGTGACGTTCCCCGAGTTCTGGGTCATCGACCCCGGCGCGTCCCTCCTCTTCAACGGAGAGCCCGTGATCCTCGTCAAGGCGGTGCGCGACCACCCCATGGCCCGCGTCTTCTCCATGCTGACGGACCTCCCCATCACGGAAGGACCCCGGGCGTCCGTCCTCTCGCGCCTGCGTCTCGCGTGGGGGCAGGTTGTCGGCAAGGACGGACACTGCCCCCCGTCTGACGCGGAGATCCTCGCTTTCGAGACGCGCGACGATCCCACCGCGTACTACGCGGCCATCGTCCGCCTCGTCTCGGGCGAAGAGTGGATCGTGTCCATCGAGAACCTGCAGATCGCGGAGAACGCGTAAATGGCCTCCATGATGCTGCCTTTCCGCCACGCAGGCTCGCTCACGCTCGTCGTGTCTCCGCACCGCGCCGGCCTGGCTGTGGACGACCCCTGCAGCTGCGGGAAGTCCTTCCAGACACCCGCGGCGCTCGCGTGCCACGTCAAGGGTCGAAAGAAAGGACAGCGGCCACATCCCGGGTCCAAAACCCCACCCGTGACGCGGACATTCTCGACATCACCGGACTTGACACCTGACAACCATCCCGATACCGGGTACCCATGTTTGAGACCCTCCATCCGATGACTGGGGCGCACGCCGAGCGCTCGGCCGACGCGCTCTACACCGACGGCCAGTGCGCGTTCCTCGTTGACCCGAGCGGCGTGCATCTCCTGCTCACGGCGACGCCGGCGAAGCCCTACGAGGTGGATTTCAAGGCGGTCCTGCTCCTCGGGAGCACGTGGGTTCCAGTCCCCATGACGACGATGCAGTTCGCGGTGATCCACGCCTGGACGAAGGACGCGATTCCGCGGATCTGCAAGAAGTGGAAGGCTCGCCACCCGGACGGACCCCGCGCACCCGAACCCCAGGAGATCCCGTGACCCCCAGCGACCCCAGTGACAATGACAACACGCCGTGCCCGAACCCCGAGCCGTGCGCGCAGCACCCCCGCCGACTCCCTGGTCGCCCGTTCCAACGCCGCGACCCCGCAGTGCCCGTCACCCTCCTGCCCATGAAGTGGGAGGTCACCGAGAAGGACTTGGCCGAGCTGCACCACTTCTCGTTCACGAGTCACCTCCTCGCGTGGATCGCCAAGATCCCGATCGAGACGATCATCACGAAGATCGATCTGATCCAGCACGAGGACGTCAACGACGTCGTCGCGTTCTTCGGGACCCCGGTCGTCACCCACGCGACGTTCGAGGGGCAGGCCCTCGCCGATCTCCTCGTGCTGTTGCGGCGGTAGGCCATGGACTGGCAGACCCACATCGACCGACCCGGGATCTGGCTCGCGCGCCGCGGCGCCGGGACCTCCGCGAAGACGCGCCAGCCCGACGGCTTCGCCGTGTACGACACGCTCGTCGTCGTCGCGATCGGCGAGCAGCGGCAGGTCGTGAACGGAAACGTCGTCGGCGCCCTCTCCTCCCCTGTCCGCTTCATGCGTCTGTTGGACGCGACCTGGACGAAGCTCGAACACCTCCCCTACCCGCCCGAGGCGGTGTACGCGTTCATCGAGACGCTGAATGACTCGGCCGAGGTCGCGGGGTGGGACCTGCGTGACCGGGTCGAGGGGAGGCCTGTCCGATGATCCGCGCCATCTCCGCCACCGTGGCCGTCGCCACGACACCCGACGTGGACGCCCTGGTGGCCCCGCTCAACGCGCACCTCTCACGACCGTGGACGAGCTGGGAGCGCAGCCGGGGACGCACGTTCTCCTGCGGTCACATGGACCGAGCCGAGATCGAGACCGTGACCCGGCTTTTTGAGGCCGAGGGATGGGTGGTCACGTACACGAGCGACCAACGCGACGGCAGCTTCCTCCGGTTCATACCGGGGACGCCCGAGCCATCCGGCCACCCCCAATGAGCGAACTCCAAGCCAGTCCCTGGCTCCGCGTTCCCAACACCGGAGACTGGCAGCCCCACCCCGGAAACCCCGAGGTCCTGACGGGGTGGGCCCGCGTCCAGCGCGGCCCACGCGAGCTGCTCGAGCGCGTCATGGTGACCGTCGTTCGCCAGTTTGCCGGCCCGCACAAGATGGACGTGCACTTCACCGCGACCGCGTACCTCACCTTCTCCGGAGGGGTCATCTCCCGTCACTCGGGACCCCGCCTCGACCCGGTGTTCGCCGTCCAGGAGGTCCTTGACGCGATCAGCGCCGGGACAATCGCGGAACCCGACCCGTTCGAGACCCCGCGGGCTCCGCAGGCCCCGCCTCCCGCGGCCACTTGCGAGAACTGCCGATTCTGGCGCACACGCGGCGGACACCACCCTCCCGAGTGCCGCAAGCACCCGCCAACGACGCAGGACAACGGCGACAGTACTTGGCCGACAGTCACCCCGCGGGACTGGTGTGGCGAGCACGAACCGGCGAGTCGCCCATGACCTCGACCGTGCGTGTCACCGAGCAGGGCTGGGTCCAGACGGACCTCGGCTCCGCCTTGCGGATCGTCATCCAGCGCCAGGACAAGGCCCCGATGGGATTCCTCGAAGTCTACGACGCCTTCGAAGAAGCCTACCCAGGGAAGTGGGCTCTCCAGTGTCTCCCGCCGCGCACCCGCTTCATGGACCAGGCCAACAAGTACCACCTCCACGTCCTCGACACCCAGCCGGGGGCGTTCGACCTGTTCGACCACCAAGTACCTACCCGGCACCCGAAGGATCTCCCGTGAACCTCGACGCCCTCACCCTCGACGACCTCGCCACGGCCACCGTTGTCACCCACTGGGGCTACCGGGAGCGCGATCTCACGTCTCCCGTCCACGACGTCGTTGGCTACGACCGCGACGTGCGTGAACAGCGCGACGCAGCCTACGCGCTGCAGCTCGCCTGGGCGAAAGCCGCCCATCGCAACCCAAACAACCACGTCGTTGTCGAGGTCCGTTTCGCCGACGGCACCCTCGTCCACGTCAAGCTCTCCGACAATAACCTGCGCATCGCGGCGGGATCCGTCGAAGTCCCTGAGAGGTACCGATGAGCGCGTCCACACCTATGCATCCACCCCTGTTCGAGTGCGTCGAAGAGGAGGCGAACGGCCGCTGGGTCCACTGCAGTCCGTCCCTCCTCGAGGCCGGCGTCAGCTGCGACAAGACGCCACGTCGCGCGTGCGCGTGTCCCATCCGCGGCAGTCACGATCACTACATCGCGCAGGAGACGCCCAGGGGCGCCGGCGCGTCCCCCGTCATCGCGGCCATGGTTGTCGTGACCGGCGATGGCCGCACGACCGCGGACTACCGCGCCTCGATGGCCAAGGGTGGGCCCATGTGGGACGCCTGGAAGAACAAGCCTCACCGGCTCATCTACGACCTGTGCAGCGAGATCGAGCGCCGGGAAGCGGAGCGCCTCGCGGCGCTCCGCGTACCCTCGCTCGTCCTTCCCTCCGGCTTCTGCGTCTGCGGCGAGTTGGCCCAGGAGTATGGCGGACACCCCGTCGTGGGCGGGATGCACGTACGCGAAATCGAGACGCTGTTCCCCGTTCCGGGTCCCATCGCCATCGTATGGAACGGGACGTACGCCGTGGCGTACCCGGGGATGACGTTCAAGGCGTGGTACGAAAATTACAATGTCCGCCGCGCGTACTGGCAGGCCAAGCGAACCGACGACAACGCGTTCTGCTGGCCGACGCGTCCGAGATCGATGTGAACGCCCGCACCACGTTAATCGACATGTCCGCCCTCCTTGAGAGCGAGGACAAGGATCTTCTCTGGACCCAGATCCGCGTCCGTGTGGACCTCGCCAACCAGATGGTCGGCACCCTCTACAAGGGCATCCTCGCCGACCAGATCGGCGCCCTCGTCGAGCGGCGCGATGCCGTCACCCACGCACCGAGGACCCCATGATTCGCGCCATGATCACCGGCCATCGGCCCAACAAGTTGTCCGGATATGGGCCCTCCCCACTGCAAGACGCTATCCGACTTTGGATGCATGCGGAGCTGACCGCACTCCTCGCGACGCATGGGACCGACCTGCGCGTGATCAGCGGCATGGCGCTCGGGGTGGACATGTGGTGGGCCGAGGAAGCGCTTGCCCTTGACGTCCCCCTGCACGCCTACGTGCCCTTCGCAGGCCAGGAAAACGTCTGGCCTCGCGCGTCCCAGGAACACTACCAGTCCTTGATCGAACGCGCCGAAGTTGTCGTGATCTGCAGCGAGGGCGGCTACGGCGCCTCCAAGATGCAGCTCCGGAACAAGCGGATGGTCGACGACGCCGACGTCCACCTCGCCGTCTGGGACGGAACACCCGGCGGGACCGCGAACTGTGTCCACTACATGGGGCAACAGGGGATCACCCCGCGCCGGTTCCCCGGGCTCCCCGCGACGATCACCACGACGGCCGTGCCTCCGCCCGCACAGCAGGTCCTGTTCCGCGCCGGGTCGTCCTGATGTCACGCCCGTCCAAACCGCGGCCCAGGGTTGGCGATGTCGTCCGCTTCGTCGCGGATACGTGGACCGACCCGCCCCTCTTCCTCGTTGCCAAGGTGGACGACGAACATGTCTACATCCGCTTCCCGGGTGGAAAACTCGTTCCGTACCTGGATCAAGAGGTCGTCGTGATCCCAGGAGGAGAACTCTGATGCCCCGCCCTCCTGACGTCGGCGTCGGCGTCGCCGCGATCCTCCTCGACGACGAGAACCGCGTCCTGCTCGGGCAACGCCGCGGCGCGCACGCCGCCGGTCGCTGGTCGACGCCGGGCGGCTGGATCGACCGCCCCGACACGGAGACCGAGCAGACGATCATCCGCGAGGCCGCTGAGGAGGCTGGGATCACGGTCTTCCGGTGCACGAAGTACACCTGGACGACCGAGGACCACCCGGAGCTGGCCTGCCGCACTGTGACGCTCTACCACCTCGTCCAGTCCGGCAGCTGGATGGGCGAGGCCACCACGATGGAGCCACACAAGTGCGACGGGTGGCGCTGGTTTGCGCTCGATGCCCTTCCCGACCCGCTCTACCCTGGCATGCGCGCGGTCCTCGACGGCCTGCGGGACGAGATCGCTGGCGGTCCCAACCCGTACGCGACCTGGCTCCTCGGCTGCGAGGCGGAGGACGCGATGGGACGGCTCGCCGGATACGACGTTGGCTTTGACCTCTTGCACGAGAAGCGGGTCGACGAGGCCATCCGGGTCTTCAACGCCGCGGACACCTACTGCATGGCGCGACGCTGGCGCCTCCCGGTCCAGGTACGGTGGTCGAGCGAGGTCAACCGGGTCGCGATGATGGAGAAGCTCAAGGCGATGGAGTGGTGCGCGTGCACCGCAAAACGGACGATCTCCGGAAACCGGTGTGGAGACTGCGGGCTTCCGCTTCGACCCAGCGCAACATAGACCTGTTGCTTCCTGGTCGTGGACCGATGATCCGCTTCTCCCCTCGCGCCCGCGCCCTCCGCCAGCTGAGCGCGCTGCGCCGCCTCGCGACGTCCCCCAACGCGGCCGAGGCCGAGTCCGCACGGTTGAAAGCGGACCGCGTGCAACGACGCTACCGCATCACCGAAGAGGCCCTGCGCGCGTCGGACGTAGATGCGAGTCACGCCGCCGAGGCCGAGGGATGGGGGGAACCCTGGCAATTGGCGCTTCTCGGCGCGCTCGGCGACCACGCGGAGATCACGGTGACCTACGATCTTCCCGGGGTCAACCCGTCCACGCCCGGCAAGGCCCGGTTGCGCGGAGTGGGGGCTGGCCGCGTCCTGCGCGAGGCCACCACGCTGCGCGACCACGTCGCCACCACCCTCACCGATCCCGCCATCCCGACCGAGGTCGCGGAGACGCCAGTGACCTTGATCACCGTCCTGGGCTCCCTGCAGTTCCAACAGGTTGGCACGCTCGCGTCCTGCTTTGGCGACGACGCGACCGCGATCTTTGCGGTCGCGCTGGTCCAACGCGGGGTCGCGCGGGTCGCCCAGAAGCTCCGCGCGGACGTCGAGGCCCTGGCACGGCTCGACGCCCAGGAGGCAGCGCGCGCCGCGCGCGCGGTCCAGGAACCCCCGGGTCCACCGCCTCCCGGCGAGGCACCACCCCCGGTGACCCCAGTGACCCCGGGTCCCCCGCCCCCGCCACCCCCACCGCCCGACCTGGCGTTGATCGCCTTCCACGAGCGTCTCCACCGTTTGAAAAACGCGGCCGCACAGCTCCTTGGCACGCCCGTCTTCGCAGGGCACGTCGATCGACGGGTGGACACGACCACCTGGGACGCCTGTGGGGACCGGCTAGCCGGCGAGGAGGCTGAAGACGCCGTGGTCATCCGGGGCCTGCTGATCGACCGGGAGCACGAACGGGGTCTCGCGCGCGCAACGCGCCGCACCCTGGTGTCCCAGGTGTGCGCGGATCTGACCGCCGCGACGCGTCGCTCCTGGCACCCGGTCGAGCGCGACCCGGACGGGGCCCAGACCGCCGACGGGATGCAACGCATCTCCATCGGGCCCGCCTGTTTCCTTGTCGAACCGACGGGCGTGCGTCCCCTCGGTGTCGTCGAGGGGGAGCCGGGGTGGCGCGCGCGGCTCGTCGAAGCCGTGCGCTCGGCGAGTTGACGGATGACAAGATTACGTTAGAAGAACGCATGCCCATCCTCACCCAGAAACAGGTCCAGAACATCGCGCAGCACCGGAGCCAGGCGCGGCTCGAGGGGGCCGCATCTCGTGTCCACGCCTCCAGCGAGGCGCTCCATTACGCGCTCGCCAACTACGCCGAGGAGGGCCTCGTCACCGACGACCTCGAGGTGCGCGGAAAGCTGCTCGACGAGGTCACCCGTTGCATCCACGACTGCGCGAAGAAGCGCGACGCCGAGTGCGAGGAGCTGAAGCGGATCGAGACGCGGTCGGCGATGGACGAACTGGCCGCACTCCAGCTGGCGGCACGGTCACCTGCCTCTCCATGAGCGGGCATGTCTACGATCACGCGATCGACAAGGCCGAGGCCGTCGTCGCCAGCTGGAAACGCCCAACGATCACCTGGGACCCGCGGAGCCAGTGGCGGTTCGAGGTCGCAGCGGACCCGTGCACCGTGTGCATGTCGTTGTCATCCACCATCGCGACGGCCTACGCGACCAACCACACGTGCCCCGTCTGCAACGGGACCCGCACGGTCAACCGCCGCATCCGCGCCATCGCATCCGAACCTGGCCCCGAGGGTGGGATCATCGCGGTCCTCGAGGCGCCGACCGCGGGGGCCCTACGCGTGCAGATCGAGCGGTCAGGCCTCGTCACGAACACCGGGCACGCACTTTTCATCGGCGGGGAGCTGGCTGCGATAGAGCGCACGCTGTGATCCCGCACGCACCCCCTCCCCCGCGCACCCGCCTCGCGCGCCGCCGTACCTACCGGGTCTCCCCGGGTCTTGACGGCGAACCGCCCACCCACTTCCGCGACCGGTCGATGCTCGACGGAGTCCAACTCACGACGCTGGTGCGCTGGTTGCAACGTGGGTATGCCTTCGCGCCCTACACCGTGGACGACGACCTTGGCGGACACGACGTCGGCGACCCTGACGAGGACCCCGAGTTCGATCCGATCGCGACGCCCGCGCACGCGCAACGCGGCCCCGTGTTCGTCTCCTCTTTGCACACGGTCTGGTCCCGGCTGCGCGAGGCCGAAGACGAACCGAGACACGAACGCGCCTCCGCGGCCGAGCTGAAGTCGATGCGCCTCCAGGCCGAACGATGGAACCGGTCCGACGCGACCGCGATCGCCATGGCGAAGCGCGCGCGCAAGGAGGCGGACCTGCTGGAGAGCTGCTTTCGCACGCCGGTGCTCCCGTGAACGATCGGTCCAACGAGCTTCGCCCGGAGCACCGTCGCCGCTTCAAGAAGGCGATCGCCGAGCTGAACGCGCTCCGCGACGAGGTCGCCACCTACATTCCGGACGCGAACTGGTACCTGGCGATGGAAGACCTGAACCTGGTGTCTGGCCCATCGCACGCCGGGCACAAGGAGAGCGCCCAGAAACAAAACGTGATCGAGAGCCACAAGCTGTGGCACTCGGGCGGAGGGGACTGGTGATTTTTTCAGACCCACCCACCCTGCACGACATGGTCCCGGACAAGCCCTCCCAGTGGTCGCTCGTCGCCCGCGCGGCCGGCAAGGCGCGCTGCAAGGCCACCGCGTTCCGGGCACGCGAACGGAACATCGCGCCCATACTCCTGGTCACCGTCGAAGCTTCCGGACTGCGTGGCGCATCGATCTACACCAAGGCTGCAGACTTCCTCGACCAGCAGGCGCGCGCCCTGTACGCGGCCAACCGGTGAACGCGATTGACACCTCCCTCATGATGAACATGGAGAACGGGCTCTACACCTGTCCCTCCAGGCCGCTCGGCTGCTTTGAGCGACGCCGCACGACCCCGAGCACCTGGGAGGTCGATGCAACCACGCTGGCCCGTCACCTCGACTTCGACGTCGAAGTGTTCCTCGTCCAGGACGGGACGCCTGTCGCGCAACCCGGGTGCAAACAGGAAGACCTCGCAAAGGGGAAGGCGTGGACGAAGATCCACCACGTCTGCCGGGATGGCACCATCCGGTCGTGAAGGTTGACGGACCCGCGAGGCGCGTTACCGCGGCGGCCCCTCAACAGGAGTCCCATGACCCGTCACCGCATCCTCGCCGCCATCGCTCTCGTGATCGTTGCCTCTACCGCGATCTTCTTCGCCACGCGCGATGTCAGCCCCGCAGCAGCTCCCGCCGTCCTCGTGGCGCCCGCCGTCGAGCCCACGGTCGTCGAGCCCACGGTCGCGCCCGTCGTGACACCTGTGACCGCACCCGGGGCTGCACCCGTGGTCGCCGACCCCGCCGCTCTCACGATCCCGACTGTCGCTTCCCCTGCCGCCACCCCCACAGCCTCCCCGGCTCCCGCCATCGCAGCCTCCCCGGCCGCGCCCGCCTCCGCCACGCCCGCTTCCGCCGCGCCCGCGGCTCCCGCGGCTCCCGTCAAGTAGCCCAACACCGCGACCGCGCTTGACCGAGGTTACGCGGACCCATGTCCCGTGACTTCCTCGCGATCCTCATAGCACCTCCCCCAAAGACCGCGCCCGTCCCCGAGCGCTCCCTGCTCTCGGACGTGCGTGCGCTTGGAGAGACGAAAGAAGGAGCGTCGCTTGTGCCCGCGGCGTTTCTTGGAATGGCCGTCCTGGACGCCGTTCCGACGCCGACCGACGCTGGATTCTTCTGGGGCGAGAACTGGCTCAAGCAGAACGGCGAGACGCTCTCGCCCACGTCCTACTGGGTCGCCCAGACCGCGAACTACTACGGCTGGGACGTACTCTGGTACACGACGCTCTTCGCCGCGACCACGCTCGGCGGGGACACGTTCGCCGAGCGCGCAAAGGTCGGCGCCGGCGTTGCCGGGACGGGGGCTTTGGCCGCACTGCTCTGGAAATACACGCGACCGCCCGATCACCCCGCGAGACACGCGCGCAGCTCACGCCCACTCTGAAGCTGTCAGCGCGACAGGTCGGTGATCACACGAAGTTGCAGGTCACCTGGACATCCGACGTCGTGCTCGAGGCCGCGCAGTTCATCTTGAGGCTGATGTCGTCTCCCGCCTGCGCGGTCACCGAGAGGTTCGTGACCACAGCGCTCGTTGCTCCACCCGTGAGCGAAGCCGTCAAGGTCGTATCCACCCCGTTGACCTGGATCGTCCAGGTGTCCGTGCGCGACGCTCCCGGCCCGACGTTCGCGCGCACCACGAGGTTGACGCAGCACGCCTTCTGGGAGAGCCGCGTCTTTGGAACGACACTTCCCGAGGCCGTCGCGGTCCCCCGGTACATGTACCGCACGCCGGACGCGATGGCCCCGTTGTCTCCCCAGTCCATCTGCATCGGGTTGGCGACCGTCGAAAAACCGAGCCCGTTCGCCGTGTGGTTCACCATGTTGATGAGCCCGATGACGAGCGTCCCGAGGGTCTGGGAGATGTCCGCGCCCGGTCCGTTGATGTTCCCGATGCGATAGGTAAGGGTCGCCCCCGCGAAGTTCACCTCGGCCCCGATGTAGTTCGCGCCCGATGCTCCACCGAAACGCATGACGTTGGTCACCACGTTTCGACACGAGAACGTCGCCGCTGCCGTGTCCACCAGGACTCCGCGCTTCGCGCCGAGTCCCGCGGAGTGCACGGTGACATTGCCATCCTTGACCGCGTCCACCATGGAATCGGAGCCGTTGCCCGTCGAGTGGATCCCGCACACGATGGACGTCCCTCCGTCGCTTGCCCCACTGTTGTCCACCGTGACTGCGCACCCCTCCAGCGAGGAGGTCGCCGCGGTCGTGCCTGGAAAAAGCACGCCCGTCAACGCGTGGTGCCCCGCTGATGTCAACGTGAGCGAGAGGTTCTCGACGACGCTCGACTCCCCCATCGTCAGAAGTGTCGTGTCCGACGTGACGCTGGCCATCCGGAAGAGACAGGCCCCGTGGTTGAGCCCCGTCATGCAGACCCCAGACGGGACAACAAGTCCCGCAGCGAGGTTGTAGGTCCCGGGCAAGACGTACACCACGTCTCCCGCCGAGGCTGCCGCGAGCGCCGCCGCGGGAGTCAGGAACGGCAAGCCACCTCGCATCCCAGTCGCGTCATTCCCGTTCACCGCGTCCACGACGCATACGCTCCCCATCTGGGGAGCGAGGGAGAGCGGCTGGAACGTCAGGATCCCGTTGACGAGGTTGATGACGGAGTGCGTGGACATGCGACCGCACTAACGCGAGGTCCGCGTCACGTCGTCAATCTGCATCTACGGGGTCGTTGCGGCCGGCGGAAGAACGCGATCGTGTTCACGAGCGTCGAGTGCGTCAAGCTGTCGCTCTGCTTCGCGACGCTGGCGCCACCTTGCCCACATCTCTTTTGACCTCGATCCACGACCGGGAGGCACATGGATTCACAAGAGAAGAGGGCGAGGAGCAGGATCATGAAACGCGACTAACGAGGTGCACCGCGATACGCTCCTGACCCGAGCAACCCGTCGTGAACCCCTTGCCACGCTACCATTGTCGCGGATCGTCGTGTCCCGGACTCTCCTGGAAAGCGAGCCATTATCCGCATCCCACGTCCTGCGTTGGCCCCACGGACGTGACGCGACGCGGAGAGTCCTGGCCCACGGCAAACGACGCCGAGTCGGTCGAGCCGGTCGAGCCAGCCGATGCAGAACGGGCCGCAGAACGAGCCGATGCTGGGCAGATCGATGCGCGGGTCAGCGATGGGCGGGTCAACAACGATGGACCGATCCCCACACCCACCGCCCCGCTCTCGTTCACGTACACGAACCACCGTGGAGAGACGGGGACACGCCGCGTCGCGCTCCACCCCGCGCCCCAGGTCCGGTACATCAACTCTCCACACCACGGTCCGGGCTGCGTCCTGACCGGATTCGACCTCGACCGCAGCGCCATGCGCGACTTCGCGCTCGATCACATCCTCTTCCAGGTCGAACCAGGAAAGGAGCGTCCATGATCATCCCCAACTGGGCCCAGGCCGCGATCGACAGCTTGCGTCGTGGCGAGACCTGCACCCTCGTCCCGCACGGAAACTCTATGCGTCCGCGCATCTTCTCGGGCGCGACGGTCACGCTATCGCCCCTGGCGGGACCCTTGTCCGTCCAGGATGTCGTGCTCGTCGACATCCCCGCGACGACCGAGACGCCCGGCCACACGACCTTGCACCGCGTGCTGGGTGTCTGCGACGACATCTCCGAGACGGGTGTCTCCGAGACGGTCCTCGTCGGAGACCTTCGCGGCAACATCGACGGGTGGGTCGACGTCTCCGCGGTCCATGGACGCGTCGTCTCCATCGCGAATCCAGGACCCCGCGCATCCCAGGGAGCTGCGTGACCGGGCCCCTGTCGATCCCCACGCTGGCGATCGTGGGACTGCTTCTCTACAGCGCGTACCTCGTGGTCTCGGCGATCCCAGGCGTGAAAAAGTGGATCCTCGACGCGCGCCACCGCCACCACGTAAACCGGCTGCGCGCAACGCTCGACCGCGAGGAACGTCGACACCAACAGGCCGACGGACGCGACGAGGAGAACGCGTGAATGGCCGTGACCTCACGCTCGGCCTCGTGGCCCTCTCGGCCGCAGGGGCCGCGGGGATCGCCGCGACCCGACGCGCGCGCACAGGGCAACGCAACGTACCCGCCGATCCCCTCGCCGAAGACCTGGCCAACGCGCTCGCCAACGCGCTCGCTGACGCAACGAGGCGAATCGGACCCCAGGTCCACCCCGTCCTCGCCGCGGGGACCTACCTGCAGCTCCGAGCGCTCGCCAACGCGGTGAAGACCGGAAGTCCTGGATCGCTCCGGCACGCCGCCGAACGCATGGCCCCCCTTGTCCCGGGAGGGACCGATCTCGTCCCCATCCCCTCCTCGAGCGGGTCTACGGATGCAAACCGGGTCCTGGCCGACGCGATCGCCGCGCGTGCCGCGGAGCTGGGCGTGGCGTGCCGCGTCGTCGACGCGCTCACCGGGGATGCGCGGGCCTCCAGCCTCGAGAAGAAGCGCGCGGGAGAACCGAGCCTGCTGGCTCGCCAGGTGCGGACACGCGCGAGCCCCGGACGCGAAGCGCTCCTGGGAAGCGCGCATCCCGTCCTGCTCGTCGACAACGTGATCGCCACCGGGGCCACCGCGCGCGCCGCCGCGCACGCCCTCGACCTCCCTGGCCGCGTTGGGATCCTGGCCCTCGCGGTGACCGCTGACCCCGGTGCCGCGGCGCGTAAGAACTGGGCAACGACGTGGAAGACCCCGCTCGCGTCCCCCTGGTTCGCGCGCTGGTTCGGGGACAGCCAGGTCGTCGACGCCGAGGGTCGGCCGCTGGTCGCCTGGCACGGACAACCCACCGGGACGCCCGATTTTGACGCGTTTGACTTTGACCGCGCGATCGACCTCGGGATGCACTTTGGAACACGGGAGGCTGCCCGTGTCGTCAGCGAGACGGTTCGCCCCTACTACCTGTCCATCCAGCGTCCCCTGGAATTGGACGACCCAGGAGACTGGGTCTCGGGGCCTTCGTACGCGGGGACGAAGCCCATCCGGGCACACACCGGGATCTCGACCCTGGACCAGCTGGTCGCGAACGGCACCTGCACGGTACGCGAGGTCCAGTCGGTCGCCGACCGCATCCACGCGCTCCGCGTGAAGCCCGCGCATCACCTCTCCTTTCAGCGCTACCGCGTCGAGGCGAGCCGTCTCCTCCGCGCGCTGATCGCGTCCTTCGATTACGACGGCGTCGTCTACGAGAACCACGGCGAGCACTGGGGTTCTCGCAGCTGGATCGCCTTCCATCCCGAGCAGGTCAAGTCCGCATGGCCGCCTGGCCTCGAACCCTCCTCGCGCGCGAACGTCGGCACGTTCTCCCCCGAGGATCCCCGGGTGAGCGCAAACCGCGAGGCACCCACTGTGCCTGCCTACCCGGGACCCACCCTCGCTCCCGGCGCATCCCTGGACGCCGTCGCCGACGCCTACCTGGAGTTGCGCCACGCGGTCCCCGACCCCGTCCTCCTGCGTGTCTTGCACGAGTACGCCGCGGCCGATCTCGACGGGGCTCCGCGCCCGGACCTCGGTTCGTTCGACAAGCACCAGTACTTCATGTCCCCCGAGGGCATGGCGAAGCACCTGCGCGCGGGCGATTTCCCGGACATGGCCCGCCTCCTCCGCGCGATGCCGGGAGCCTGGGCCGACGCGGTCACCATGGCGACACGCATTCGCGCCCGGAAGAAGGTCGCCGCCGCGGTCGAAGCCAAGAAGCAGGCCGCGGACGCGCGGTGGGAAGGGCAAGGCATCGTCCTCGACCCCTGGTCCATGCCGCCGGCGCGCCAGCTCTGCGGGAAAGACGCCTGGCTGTACCACGGCACGACGTCGAAGTTCCTGCCCCGCATCCTGCGCGACGGCTTGGTCCCCGGAGACGAACCGCCCCGCCGGAAGCGGCTCCGCCGCCAGGACCGGAAATCGAACACCGGTGGGCCCGGCGACCCCGTCCGCTACCAACCGCACGTCTTCCTCACCGCGAACGAGGCGGGACACGCCTCGTCGGCCGAGTGGTACGCGCGCGGAGCCGCGGCGACGCACGGCGGTGATCCCGTCATCCTACGCGTGCTCGTCCCGTGGGACGATCTCGAGCCCGACCCCGACGATGCGGACATCGCGTCCGGCCGTTACCAGTTCGTGATTGACCGCGTCCCACCCGGGGCCATCCTCGAGGTGGACGGGAAGCGACGGAAACCCCGGAGCCCCCCGTGAACGGCCGCGACCTCGCCCTCACCGCCCTCGCAGCGCTCCTCGTCGCGACCGAAATTTCTGCACGTGCCGGGAACCGACACGCCGGGAGCTGGGCGGTCGATCCTCGGAAGCGCCGCGCCGACCTGTACCGAGTGGCTGCACCCGGGTCGGGGGCAAGCGCGAGTGAACGGGCCACGGCACAACGACAGCTCGCGAAGATGGGCCCCGACCCAGGACCCACTCGACCCACGAGCACCTTCCACCACGCAGGGCACTCCGCACGCCCCCAGGTGCCACCCTGGCAGACCGACCCGCGCAGCCAGTCCGACATCTTTGAACACTCCTTCCGCGATCTCAACTTCACGAAGAAGGCGATCTACGAGCACGCGAACGCTCCTCGCACACGCGTCTGGCTGCACGCGTTCGACGGATCGTACGGACGCAGCGCGCTCGACGTGTTCACGTCCGAGGATGACCTCGATTTTGCGGGGAAGGCGTTCGAAACGTGGAGCGATCCATTCTTCAAGACGAATGGGCATGTCGAGGCCGTGATCGCGATGCACGCCGAATCTTCTCACCTAAGCCAGATCGTCCGCATCCGCGGTGTCGACGTTTCCAACGCGAACAAGGGGAAGGGGATCTGGATCGAGGACGACAGCTTCAACCGGAACCCGTTCAACGACACGTCCTTCGCACGGCGGCTGCGCGACGCGATCGAAGCGTACGTGGAGCCATCGTGAGTCGCGAAAACTTCGGCGTCGGACTCGCGCTCGGCACCGTCACCGCACTCCTCATGGCGTCCGAGATGCGCGCATCGGACGCGCGAATGCGGCGCGAGACGAACATTCGGCCCTTGCCGGGCCCTCCTCGCGGCAGCCTCGACCGCGCCGCGATCACCCGGACCCCCGCCTTCCTGCGCTGGTTTGGCGAAAGCCAGGTCGTGGACGCCGACGGCCAGCCGCTCGTCGTCTACCACGGCACCGACTTCACTGGTTCGACGTCCTTCACGGGGAAGGGCGGAGGCAAGGGCCTGACAAGATTCGCGTCGCGTGGGAAAGCGCACCTTGGCTTCCACTTCGGCACGGCCGAGGCCGCCAACCAGAAGATCCTCGAGGACCGCGCGCACTGGATGGACCGGAAGCGGACAAAACCCGTCCCACTCTTCGACGATGCCCACCGCGACCGAGTTCGAATGGACGTCACGCGACGCGAGCAGGACCTGGAGAAGCGCGCCATGCGCATCCGCTCGGCGATCGCCGACCGCCAACCGCCCGCCGATCTCGAGGGACTGGAAGACGCGTACGCGTCCGACGTCCCGGGTGCTGTCGCCGCGTACTGGCGCGAACGCGATGCGCACACCATCCCGCCAACACCCGAGGAGGCGCTGGAGATGGACGCCATCCAGGCCGAGCAGTCCACGCTGCGCGACGCGCTGTCCGCGGTCTTCGCCAGCGCACGCCCTGGCGAAAACATCCTCCCCGCCTACCTCTCCATCCAGCGTCCCGCGCGCATGAACGACGCCAACTGGGGAAGCGTCGAGCAGGTCCGGAAGGCGAACCCCGGGTGGCACTTCGAAGCCGAGACCCTCGCGGAGCTGCAGCAGGAGCTGCGCGACCGCGGATACGACGGCATCGCCTACGAGAACCGCGTCGAGGACCCGGGATCCACGTCCTGGATCGCCTTCCACCCGGAGCAGGTCAAGAGCGCTACAGGAAACCGCGGGACGTTCGACCTCGACGACCCGCGGATCCACTTCAACCGCAGCTCCGGATCGGTCAACGTGCTCGCCCCCTCCGGCTTCGACCGCACCGCGATCGCCCGTCCCGGCCCCAGCGTGCCCGCGCGCCACCTGGAAGAACACGCATCCCACCTCCTCGCCGGCCGCGTGCTCGACTTCGGGGGTGGCCAGGGAGCCGACGCCCGGACCCTGCGCGCCACCCTGTACGACCCGCACCATCCGAAAGCGTCCGCACGCGTGCTCCCGACCCGTCCTTTCGACACCGTCCTCTGCACCTACGTGCTGAACGTGCTTCCGCCCGCCGAGCGCGCCGAGGCGCTCCAGACCGCGGCACGCCTGGTGAAACCCGGCGGGCACCTCGTCCTCTCGGTGCGCCCGAAAGCCGAGGTTGACGCCAGCACGACCGGGTGGACGCGGTGCGCCGACGGCGCGCTCCAGCGCGGGACCGATGGCACCCGCGATCGCTTCCAACGCGGGTACACCGACACCTCCCTCCGCGCCGAGGTCAAACGCGTCCTCGGAAACGCGTTCGTACCGGTACCCCTCTCCTCTCCTCCCGGCACCGTGATGCTTCTCCTCCGTCGAGACCCCTCGTGAAGCGCGTCGGCTCTCGCCTCTACGTTCACCGCACGGCCCTGTCCCAGCTCCCCGTGGCCGACCGGCGCCGCGTCGAAGCGCTCGCCGCACGCGTACCCGGTCTCGACTGGTCGGTGGCCCGCGTGGGACCCGACACGGACGCCGGCGGAGGCGTCATGGTGGGGCAGACCACCTCGTTCGACCGCTGCGACCACCCGGAGCTGGTTGCGTCCGCGACCTGGAAGGACCGGCACCTCGTCGAGCGGACCTACACCGGGGACGCCCGACCCATCTACCATCGCTGCGAACAGTTCTTGCCCCCCGACCACCCGCGCATTCCGCACTTCACGCGACTCACCGCACGCGAAGAAGCCGCGGGCCTCCTCTCGCGTCCGGACATCGGGACGCGTGGGGCCTGGAAGCGCGCGGTCCAGGACACAAAGCGCTAACACGAGCGGTCGAGACGCGCATCGCATCCCGGCCTCCCTTGCGATAGGTCATCCGCTATGCCCCGGATCGAGTACCCACCGAACATCATCGTCTACGACGAGGGCGTACTGGTGGGCAGCACGAACGCGCTCGACTTTGTCGGCCCGCTCATCCACGCGACCGAGGCAGGCGGGATCGTCACGGTCACCGTCACCCCATCTGGCGACACTCCCTCGACCACCACGTTCACCGCAGGAGAAGCGCTCCTCCTCGGAGATCTCGTCGCGCTCGCGGTCGACGGGGGGAGTGGGACCGTGCGCGCATTTCGAGCCGTCAACACCAGCGCGACCCTGAGCCGCGTGCAGGGGGTCGCAGCGGCAGACACAAACGTGGGCGATCCTGTCCTGGTGACGACGCTCGGGACCGCGTCGATCCGCACCGCGATCGCGATCGGGCCCGGAAATTTGAGCCAGACCTTGTACCTCTCGGCCACGCCGGGCTGCGCAACACCGACGCTCCCGGTCGCCCCGCGAAGCAGCATCGTCGAGGTCGGCGCACTCCTCGTCGTCCTGGTACCCCTGCTTGGTCGCGCCTTCTTTCGGACGCAATTCATCGCCACGCTGGGCTGAACGCAGCCATCGAGGACCGGTCGAACTGCGCCACGCGTGGAGCGAGGATTCGCACCCGCACGGGAACGTCGTTGTCACGAACCAGGGGCTTCGCGCGAGAGAACTGCGACGCATCCCATGCGCGGACATAAGCGTCCGATTACTTGTCAATAGACAAGTATCGAAGTAAAGAATCTCGCGTGACGACCTTGCGGAGATCCACGCAGTGCTGTAAGAAACCAAGCACCGATCGGAGCCCGTCCTCGCGGGATCCGAACACCCACTTCAAGCCCTCTCCTCACCCCTCCCGGAGTCTCCAATGGCAAACCAGTCCAACAACCTCGTCGTCCTCGTCAGTGGCATCTCCACCACCATCGGCTCCGCGGACACCGTCACGGTCCAGGGCGGCATTGACTCCACCCCGCTCGGCCTCGGCACGCCCTCCACGGGTGCGTTCACGGCGCTCTCGGCCTCGGGCGACCTCGCCATCACCGGTATCGCCTCCTTCTCCTCCGACGTCAGCATCACGGGCGACCTCACGGTCACGGGCGACATCGTCTCGAAGGGTGCGGTCAACCTCGTTGTCCAGGACCCGGTCATCGACCTCGGCATCGGGAACTCGACGACCACGGCCACGGCAGGCGGCTTCTCCCTCTCGATGAACCGGAACGCGAGCTTCGACGCCGCCACCGTGACCGCGACCTCCGCGGGCACGACGGGCCCCAACGTCGCCCCGACGATCACGGTGTCGAACGCGGGCGGTGACCTCTTCGTCGCTGGCGACATCGCGTGCATCACGGGCTCCGCGTCTACCGCCGAGGGCAACAACGGCCTCTACCTCGTCCTCTCCGTCGCGAACGACACCCCGGCTCCCGGGAGCCAGGTCCTGACCCTGTACGGCACGGGCAGCACGGTGATTCCCGGCTCTGTCCCCTTCTGCCAGGGCAACCTCGAGACCACCTCGGGCGGCAGCGCCACCGGCTCCGCCTTCAAGATCGACCTCGCCGCGCTCATCTTCGCCGACGGCACCTCGAGCTTCAAGAACATCTCGGGCGGCGACTACGCGAAGGGCACGCTGGTCTCCACCTACGTCGCGAGCGCCGCGCTGAGTGGCTTCACCGGCAACGGCAGCTACCTCCCCTCGGGCGGCAGCCTGCAGAACGCGTACAACTCCGGCAACAGCATCACCACTGCCGGCGGCACCGACATCCTCTTCACGCTGACCAACGGTGACTTCACCGTCAATGGCACCGGGAACGTGGACCTCGGCGCAGATGCGGACATCCAGGCGCTGAACTTCGGCACGGGCGGCGCGTCCAAGACGGTCACCGTCGGTTCGACCACCGACGCCTCTCCGACCACCCTGCAGTCGGGCTCGAGCGCGATGACCTTCACCGCCGGCGGTGCGTTCGACGTGAACGCGACCGGCGCGCTCACCCTCGACACGGCGAGCACCATCGGCATCGGCGCCAACGCGGCCGCTGGCGACATCAGCATCGGCACGAACGCCACCGCGCGCACCGTGACGATCGGCAACGTGACCGGCGCGACCGCCGTGGTCGCCAACGCGGGCTCGGGCGGCATCGCCTTGACGGCCACGAACAGCGCGATCGACCTCGTCTCGGGCACGGGCGCCATCAATGTTGGCGCGGACGCCGCGGCCCACACGATCACCCTCGGCAACGTGACCGGCGCCACCGCCGTGAACGTCAACACCGGCACGGGCGGCATGCTCATCACGACCACGGGCACGGGGGACTTCGCCGTCGCCAGCGCCGACACCGTGCTCATCGACTCGGCCGGCGTGCTCGAGCTGAACAGCTCGGCCGGCGCCATCAGCATCGGCAACGACGCGGTGGCCCAGGCCATCAACGTCGGTACCGGCGCTGCCGAGCGCACGATCACCCTCGGCAACGTGACCGGCGCGACCGCCGTGAACACCAACGCGGGCTCGGGCGGCATCGCCTTGACGGCCACGAACAGCGCGATCAACCTCGTCTCGGGCACGGGTGCCATCAACGTCGGCGCGGACGCCGCGGCCCACACGATCACCCTCGGCAACGTGACTGGCGCCACCGCCGTGGTCGCCAACGCGGGCTCGGGCGGCATCGCCTTGACGACCACGAACAGCGCGATCGACCTCGTCTCGGGAACGGGCGCCATCAACGTCGGCGCGGACGCCGCGGCCCACACGATCACCCTCGGCAACGTGACTGGCGCCACCGCCGTGAACGTCAACACCGGCACGGGCGGCATGCTCATCACGACCACCGGCACGGGTGACTTCGCCGTCGCCAGCGCCGACACCGTGCTCATCGACTCGGCCGGCGTGCTCGAGCTGAACAGCTCGGCCGGCGCCATCAGCATCGGCAACGACGCGGTGGCCCAGGCCATCAACATCGGTACCGGCGCTGCCGCGCGCACCGTGACGATCGGCAACGTGACCGGCGCGACCGCCGTGAACCTGAACGCCGGGACGGGCGGAATGGCGCTCACGACCACTGGCGCGGGGGACTTCGTCGTCGCCAGCGCCGACACCGTGCTCATCGACTCGGCCGGCGTGCTCGAGTTGAACAGCTCGGCCGGCGCCATCAACATCGGAAACGACGCGGTGGCCCAGGCCATCAACGTCGGCACCGGCGCTGCCCCGCGCACGGTCAACCTCGGCACCGGCGCCGCCGCGATGACGGTGAACGTGGGCTCCACGACCACGACCTCGGGCACGACGATCCAGAGCGGGACCGGCACGATGCTCCTCGACGCCCGGGGCGGCGTGACCATCCAACAGGCCGCACGTGTCGGGAACAGCGTGGCCGGGTACACCATGGACGTCACCGGATCCGCGGGCTCCGTCGCCGCCAGCCCGGCAGCGACGGGCGGCACGGGTGGCGTCTTCTCGTTCAAGGGTGGGACGGGTGGCGCCGCCTTCGCGGACGCTGCGAACGGCGTGGCCGCGGGTGCCGCGGGAACTGCGAGCTTCAAGGGTGGGACGGGCGGCGCAGCCGCGGCCTTCGACGCGACGCACCAGGGCGCCGCGGGCGCGGGCAGCGCGACCACCATCAGCGCCGGGACCGGCGGTGCCGGCGCGTCGGCGGGTGGCGTTGGCCAGAACGGCGCAGCAGGCGGGGTGCTCACCCTCTCGGGTGGCGCGGGCGGCGCTTCCGGCGGCGCGGGATCGGTCCAGGGGAACGGCGGCGGCTTGGCCATCACGGGCGGCCTCGGCACGACGAATGGGACCATCACCATCGGCAACACGGACACGTCCAGCGTGCTCATCGCCTCGGCGAACAACCGCGTCGTCACGATCGGCAGCTCGAGCAACACCTCGGCGGTCTCCCTGCGGAGCGGCTCGGGCGGCGTCACCGTGGGCGCCACGGGCGGCACGCTGACCCTGTCCACGACGACCTCGGGGAATCTCTCGGTGACCTCGGCGGGGGTCCTCTCGGTCTCCTCCACGGCGGGCGACGGCGTGTGGGCCATCCAGGACAACAGCGCCACCGCGTTCGCCATCGGGCAGGGCTCCAACGCCTACCTCGAGGTGGACACCACGAACTCGACCGAGAACGTCAAGCTCTCCTCGTTCGTGCAGGTGGTGAACACCGCGGGCGTGGTCATCCAGGCCAGCGGAGCCCTCTCCGCAGGCGACGTCGTGTACGCGGTGAACAACGCGGGCACCCCCAACGCCTCGAAGGCCGACGGGTCGGTCCAGACGAAGCTCCCCATCGGCGTCGCCTACTACGCCGCGGCCGACACGGCCTACGCGAAGATCGCCTCGGTGCCGGGGACCCTGGTGCCCGTCACGATGGACGCCTCGACGGTCGCCGCGGACATCGGCAAGGTCGTCTACCTCGACTCCGCCGCGGCAGGCCGCGGGAGCCTGACGCCCCCGTCCGGCTCCGGGAAGGTCGTCTACCGCCTCGGCATCGTGGCGGGGACCGGCGCCAAGCCCAACGTGGTCTGGGCTCCCCAGTTCATCGCGAACCTCCAGTAGGCTTAGCTGGTGCTGGGCCCAGGTAACCCTGGGTCCACGAATCGACCTCGCGCACCTCGGTGCGCGAGGTCGAACTCGTGTTAGGGTCATCGCTCACCTGGAGTACCCGTGAGCGCTGCCGAAAACATCGACAAGAACCTCTCGATCGGCCTCGGCGACGCGGTCGAACGCCTGGTCAACCTGCACACCAAGGTCGCAGGCGGATTCGCCACGCCCAGCGAGCACGCCGAGCGCACCATGTTGCTCTCCGCGTTGAACGTCGTCCCGCTCGACCTCGACTTCTCCTGCGACATCTCGCAGACATCCCGGGAACTCTCGGGGATCTCGGGCGTCTCGATGTTCGAGAAGTCCGTGTCCACGTCGTGCTGCCGCCTCGTGCCGCCCACGGTCTCGCCGGGTACGGGGCCTGTCCACGCGACCCGCAAGGACCCCGCGTCCCCCGCCGCCGTGACACCCGCAGCGTCCGCGACACCCGCGCTGCCAGCCAAGTCCGCGACACCCGCAACCACTTCCAAGCCTGCAGCCTCTGCGCCTGCGTCCACGTTCACCATGCCTAAGCTCGGGAGCCGCCGGTGACCCTGTCTACGTTCCACACCCCCGGCCTCGCCGAGCTGCTCGTCATGTTCGCCATCACGTTCGGCGCGATGAACAAGCTCCCGAAGTCCACCTACTTCCTCGCCGACGGCACCCCGCGCACCGATCTCGTTGGTCGCCTGTTCGCGTGCCCGTACTGCTTCGGCTTCCACGCGGGCTGGATGACGTGGATCCTGGCGCACCTCGCCAGCGGTCTTGCACCCAGCGTCCCAACCCCGTCCGGGCTCGTGCAGGTGATCCCCGAGATCCTCCTCTACGCGTTCTCGGGCGCGACCGCTGGATACGCCCTGGACGCGCTCACTGCGGCCTGTGAGCGCCACGGGCGCTGATCACGGGCGCCACGGGCGCTGATCACGGGCGCCACGGGCGCTGATCACGGATTGACAGGTGACAATGCCACGTTAGGAGCGCGCCAACTCCGAGCTGATCCATGCGCATCGACGTCACCCGCCCCCTCAAGAACTTCAACGGCCAAGTCCTCGCAGAGCGCGACGCCTCCGGCGTTGAGCGCCCGATCACTCTGCGCGACCTGTGCTGCGCCGCGTTGACCAACGCAACCCCGGGCGAGACGCTCCAGGGCACCGAGAAGATGCGCCGGTTCACGCTCGCGCAACGCATCTACACCGACGACGTGGCGGAGCTGCTCGCGGACGACATCGTGCTCCTCAAGAAGATCATCGACACGCTCTACAACGTCGTGATCGTCGGCGCCGCCTGGACCGCGCTGGAGGAAGGGGAAACCTCCGCCCCCGCAGCGCCCGCCGCAAAGCGGGGAAAGTAGTCCCCGACCCTTGAATCCACCCGGTCCCGCGACTATACCTGCGCACACACCGAGGCTTACTACATGCTCAAGGTCACCCTCCTCTTGGAAGCCCACGATCCCTTGGCCCAGGCCCGCATCGCGGAACTGGAGGCCGAGCGCGACGCTGCAGAACGCGACACGACCCCGTCCCCATTCCTTGGCGCGGTGACCGATCTCGCCAAGATCGCCCTCACCCAGGCCATGGAGGACCCGGCGAAGTTCCAGGAGTTCTTGAAGCTCTTCAAGGACAAGCGGAAGCCATTCAACATGTCCACCCTCGTCTCGTCGCTCGCGTCCAGCTCCAGTTCCAGCGCGGGCAGCGCTGGCAGCACGGGAAACGCGGGAAGCGCGGGTAGCGCGGGTAGCGCGGACGACGCTGCCGCTGTCTGGGGGGACGACGCGGACAGCGCGGACGACAACGCGGACGACGCGGACAACGCGGACAACGCGGACGATACCGCGGGCAACGCAGGCTCCCCCTCCAAGCCCCCTCCGGGGACCCCCGGACCCTTCTCCTCGAGCTTCGCGGAACCCTGGACGCGCCTCGACCCGGAGAGCGCCACGGTGTTCGTCCGCCGCCGCTTCTCCCACCCGGCGTCCCGCCCGGCACCCATCATCGCGCGCGTCCAACGCGTCGGCGGCGACATCCCCGTCGAACTGGGGGCCGAGCTTCACGTCTGGAGCCTGGAGGCGAGCGCCAGCCAGGCCGCGCACTTCGGCGGGGCATCCAAGACGGCCGCAGGCGCCGCGATGGCTGCGGACAAGGCCCTCCGGGATGCCAAGTGGTTCCTCCTCGGGGACTACGACTACAACACGTTCCCCAGCGAGCACCTGGACACGAGTTCGGACGCGAGTTCAGACGAGAGCGACGAAGACGCGATCGCGCACGTCATCGGCTCGGTTGACGTGGACCACAGCCCCAAGCCTGCCACGAAGACGCGCAAGTCTCGCCCGTAGCCCGTGGACCGGATAGCCTCGGAGAGAGGTCAATCCATGTCCAACAACGGCGTACCCCTCGCGTTCAGCAGCGTCGCGGTCGTCGCGACCGCGGCACTCCTCCCCCGCCTGGCGGCGCTCCTTCCCCGCTTGACCGGATCGGCCGCGCGGATCGAGACCCAGTTCGACGGGCTCACGATCGAGGTCGAGGAGAACGTGGACACCTGGGCCCGGGAGACGTGGGACGCGTGGGCCTACGAGGGCGTCCCGGGGCACGCGCTCGACGTTCCCGGACGTGACCAGTACCGCACCCTGGCCAACTTCCTGGAGCGCAGGTTCCACCGCGTCCAGCCGAAGAACGCGAGCGAGGCCGCGACACTGGCCCGCACGCGGCGCGGCATCCAGGCGATGCGCGACATGGCAAAGCTCTCCGACAGCGTGCGAGGACATGGATCCATTCCCGGGGCCCGCCCACTCGGCATCGGAGACCGGTTCCGCGTCGTCGGAAAGGTCCCCTTCCTCGCGGACAAGGCCCGCGGAACGCTTGGAATGGAGGCAGACAAGATCTACGAGGTCCACGCCCTGCCGACCGCGAACCGGGCCGAGATGGTCGTATTCCGCCTCGTGGATGCCCTCGGACGCGCGACGAAGCACGAGACCGGCGCGTTCCGGCTCTCGGCCATTCTCGCCTACGTCCCCCGGGATCCGCTTCACCCTGTCCCGCCTGGCGTCGGGGCACTCCTGGTCGAGCGATTGGCGCCCGCCGACCTGGACGGCTGATCCATGTCGAAACTTCCCCTTGTCGCGGGCGTCCTCGGCGCCGGGAGCATCCTGCTCGCCGTGAACGCCGCGCGGGGATCCGCAGCGAAGAACGAGCGCCTCGCGGACACGGTGACCGCCATGGCGCCCGCCCTCCAGCAGCTCCGCGCGGCCCTCCACGCCGTCTCGGCTCCCGCGGGAAGTGCGGACCGGACAACCGCCAAGCGCTCCCGCCCAGGCGCTCCATCCCGCCCGACGGCACCCAGGCTGCGCGCCGTCGCCGACGCGTTTTTGAAGATCGATCCACGCGCGGCTTCCGACGCCGATCTCGTCGCGGTCCTGCTTGCCGGGGGGACGTCAGGCGACCCGCTCCTCGCCGCGACGGAGCTGCTGCACGACCTCGGCGGGAACCTCGCGCGCGTCAGCCGCGCCGAGGGTTTTCTCAGCCGCCCCGGCTTTGCGCCGATGACGCGCGCCCGCGCACTCGCGTCCGCCGAGCTGGCGCGACGCGCGTCCCTGGTCGGGGCCATCGAAGGAATCGGGTCCTCCATCCGCACCGCCACGGACGCCGAGCAGCTCGCACGCGCCCTGGCAGGCGGGACGACGGAGAAGTTCATCGGGATCTACTTTGACCGACGCCTGCGTCTCGTCGGCTTCCGCGTCCTCTCGGCCGGCAACAGCGCCAGCGTCATCGTCGATCCCGTCGAGGTGTTTCGTCCCGCAATCGAGATGCACGCGAGTGCTGTCATCGTCGCCCACAACCACCCGTCCGGCGACGGTACACCCTCGCGCGAGGACGACCAGGTCACCCGGCGCCTCGCAGAGGGATGCGCCACGCTGGGCCTCGTCCTGCTTGACCACGTCATCCTTGGGCGCGCCGGGAACTTCACGTCCTACGCCCAGCGTGGATCCCCGCACCTATCGGCCAGTCCAACGTCCCCCCTCTTCACGGGCTGACTCCCGACCCGGATCCCCATGCGACCCGTCCCCTCCCGCCCTCGCCTCGACCCCCGGTCGTGGTCCTCCTTTGGGTTCACGCCCGTCGACGCCGATCTCGAGACCCGCATCGCGACGCTGAAGAGCCTCTCGTCCCTCGCGCAGGCCACCGGGGACGCTCCCCTCCAGAAAGGGTGGGAAAGCGGCATCCAGGGCTACGCGGACGCGGTCTGGGCCGCGGTGCGCGTGCTCCAGGACGCTGGGCGAGCCCAGCGCGTCGTGCCGAACTGGAAGACGAACGCGGCGACCACCGTGATGAGTCTCGGTCTCCGCTCCGGCACCAGCGCAACAGACGTGCCGGAAAACACGGCCCCCTACGAGGCAGCCATCAAGACCATCCTGGACGCGTTCAACCCGGCCAACCCAGTCACCCAGGCCGCGTTCGCGTTCTCAAAGGACGACGCCGCCCGTGGCCAGGCTGGTCCGGGATGGGTGACGTGGAAACCGCTCGGAAATCTCGACAGCATCGTCAACGGAGCGGGGTGGACAGACATCAAGGGCGACGCACGAGCGCTCGCGATCGCCCGCGGCAACAAGGATGCGATGTTGAACCGCGTCATGAGCCTGCGCACCCAGGCCCGCCCGGGTAGCTCCGCGAACCCCGGGACCGAGTGGCGGTCCATGACCGTGAACGAGTCCGTCCCCGCCGCCGCCGAGCGCTGGAAGACCGAGGGGCCCGTTCCGCAGGCCGGACCCGAGGGTACAGTGCTCCCCACCGGATCGGCTCCCGGCGAGCCCGCGGCACTCCCTACCTGGGTCCTTCCTGCGGGCCTCGCGGTTGCCACCGTTGTCACGCTCGGCCTCCTGGCGCGCGCCAACGCCGCGTCCGCGCAGCACGGCGCG
>Ga0214919_10002886_pt1 | contig 26552 bp, 27 predicted proteins | sample LL1503_MetaG_FD_177994 | JGI IMG/M metagenome (GOLD analysis project Ga0214919, IMG submission 177994) | Freshwater microbial communities from Lake Lanier, Atlanta, Georgia, United States - LL-1503 | ecosystem: Environmental > Aquatic > Freshwater > Lake | place: USA: Georgia | collected...
AAGCCCACAACGAGGAGTACTCGCCTCTGTGCTCCTGCACCATACGGACAGCGCGTTGGCGCACTTCAGGTGAAAAACGGTTTGATTTCTTGTTCATGGCTCCATCTTCTCAAAGTTTGGAGCCTCCTTAATTCCCGGGGCGATTCAGCATCGCGAATTCAGCTTCGCCTGGCAAGTCTGGGGTTCGTGGAGCGCTTACGGTTTTTCCACAGGTTCCCGCCCTGTGTTTTGTCTGCGTACACGTGCTGGTAAAGCGTCCGGTGTATCACTCGCAGACGGCTAGCGATCTGATCGGGACTCCATTGCAATCGCGACAGGGCACTGGCTTGCTTGGGGCGGTAGCCGTGAGAGCCTGCATTGCGGCGAAGCTCGCGGCTGATCGTGGACTTGTCGCGTCCAATCAGGCTGGCGATTTGCGTGATGCTGTGCTGGGCTTTTATAAGGCTGGCAATCTGGTATCTTTCAATTTGGGTGAGGGGTTGGTAATTCATCGGGCAACTTCGACTTGCAGGAAGCCTTGAATGCTAAACTTCCTCAGCCTCCTGCTTGCTGTTGGTCAACGTTGCACTTCGTGCTTGAATCCGCCAATAATAGGGTATTACTGAATTCGCCGTATAGAAAATTCAATCATAGATGATTATGAAGAATAAACCAACTGCGAAGAAGGCTGGAGTCTCACAAGCTGGCGCGCTTTTAAATAAAGCCATGCTGCTCTACGAGCAGCGCAAAGTACCTGAAGCAGAGAAATTGTTCTTAAGTGTGCTGAAGTCACTGCCCAACAATCCTGTTGCACTATATTCTTATGGGCTTCTTTTAATCAATAGTGGACGGATTCACGAGGCTTTGGATGTGGTGGTTCATGGTACTGAAACCAATCCTAAATTTTCGATGTTGTGGTGTTTGCGTGGCGCGATTCATAAGGATTTTTATCAACTAGAAAGCGCCTTGGATTCTTATGACAAAGCATTGGATCTAGACCCCAAGCACATACCATCTTTAGTTAATAGCGGTGCGATTTTGCGGCAGCTGCTTCGTTATTCTGAAGCGCACCAACGATTTGAAAAGATACTGGCGATTGACCCTAATAATCTTCAAGCGCTCAGTAACTACGGCGCTTTGCTATCAGAACCCCATATACAACGGATACCGGACTCAATTCCAGTATTCAGCCACCTTCTAAAAATAAAACCTGACTATCCTTATGCCAGGGGAATTTTGGCATTCAATAAAATGCATATTTGTGACTGGTCCACGGTGGAGTTGGATACGGTTGACATCACCCAGAGTATTCGTGAGGGGAAACGCGCATGCCGGGCCCTGGGGCATATGTCTTTATCGGATTCGGCGGAGGACCAGTTCAAATGTACTAGTATCTTAGTAGGGGATGAATTTTCCTTTAAGAAGCCACCTTTATGGACTGGCCAGCAGTATTCCCATGCGCGCATCAAAATAGCCTACGTTTCAGCAGACTTTCGCGAGCACCCGGTAGGCCATCTTATCGCTGGTGTGATTGAAAAACATAACCGCGAAAAATTCGAAATTATTTGTGTCTCGATTGGTATAGATGATGAAAGTAAGTTGCGCCAACGCATTATTAGCGGATCGGATCACTTTATATTAGGTCAGCAACTTTCTTCGCTAGACATCGCAAATCTACTTAGAAAAATGGAAGTAGATATTTTGATTGATCTTAATGGCTATACCTCCGGTCTACGAACCGATATTTTCATGCACAGACCTGCACCAGTGCAGGTCAACTATCTGGGGTATCCCGGTTCGATGGCTTTGGATTGTTTCGATTATATTATTGCTGATCGAACGATTATTCCGGCAGAGCATGGAAAATTTTATTCTGAAAAGGTCGCTTATCTAGACTATTGTTATCTCCCGATTCCTTCGGGTGTAGAAGCTTCCGAGTCACTAGCGCGGAGCGAATATGGCTTACCTGAAAGCGGAATTGTTTTTTGTGCTTTCAGTCACGCATTCAAGATTCATCCAAAGATATTTTCAGTTTGGATGCGTTTATTGCAGTCCCATCCCGGTAGTGTGATCTGGTTAATGTCGCGAAATAAAATTTCGCAAGAAAATTTACGAAAGCAAGCGCAGCTTGCCGGTATTGAGCCAGAGCGCTTGATATTTGCGAGCCGAATTCCGCGTGTTGAAGACCACCTGGCGCGGTACCGCGTCGCCGATATATTTTTGGATACCTGGCCCTACAACGCCCACACCACTGCGGCCGACGCCTTGCTGGTGGGGCTGCCCGTAGTTACCTACAAAGGCCAGTCCTTCCCGTCCAGGGTGGCAGCAAGTCTGTTGGAGTCGCTCGGTCTCAATGAGCTCGTTGCTGATTCTGCCGAAGGCTATTTTGAAGTCGCACGGGCGTTGGCGTCTGATCCCAAGCATCTTGCGGTAGTTAAAAGTAAATTAACCACAGACAAGATTCGCAAGCACCCTGTTTTTGGACCATCTTTCACGAGACGCTTGGAAACGGTTTTTGAAAGTATTTCTCAGTGTAATATTTCCGCTAGCGAAAGGGGGAGCCTGCCCGTCGCGCAAGCGCGAGTAAATGCCGTGAATAATAATACAAAGAATACAGAGAATAAAATCTCCCCGCTGAAACCAATTCTTATATTATGCGCAAAGGCAAATTATCCTCAAGCAGAGTTATTGCTGCGAGATTATTTAATCCAGACCGTTGGCGATCAGTCAGTTCAAGATGTCTGGCGACTGATCCGTTCGGGCTATGCTATCAACGAGAACTTTCAGCTGTCGGAAAAAATTCCGGATCAATCCGTTAATAAGAAATTCATCCTCATTAAATCCTGGGGTTACGACTTCTGGAGTGATGCGCATCACCTTACCTCGCAGATGCTCTTGGCTGAGCTAACTCATCGAATACCGATCATTTGGTGGGGCAGTAATTTTGCGCATGATGACGGTACTGGGCGAGAAAACTTTACGGCTTACTTCGACCCGATAAACGATACAAACATAAATGACATTCCTGTCGAAGCGAGTATTTATCCATCAAAATGGAATCGCGATAATATTTTTCAAGAAAATTTGAATAAATGGTCTGGCCAGTATTCGCGCTTGGCAGCACAGTTTATTTTTTCCCGAGATGAGGATCTTGTTGTTAGTGATTTTTATTCGACTTTAGATTCGGTAATCCCGTGGATAGACAAAAGTTCAGCTTACTACGGTAAGAGCGAAGATATCTTGTATGGGGAAATTTTCCAAAAATATTTCAAAATTAATGATCGTTTATTGAGCCAAGCTAACAATTTTTTCGATGCTTACATGGAAGGTAAAACATGGGTAGCTGTCCACTTGGCAGGCGATGTCAAGGCAGAGGATTTAGCAAGCCGCAAGCAAAAAGGGGAGATGGTCTATCCGTACATAGATTTAGTGCTCAAAAAGAACCCTCAAATGGGGGTCTTCTTGATGACTGATTCGCGTGAGATGGTACTATTATTAAAATCACGTTATGGGGAAAAAATTCTGACGCCAAAAGGACAAGATACTAAATCTTTGACTCCTATGGATAAAAACCCAATAACCGGTCTGGAAAGCGTTGAAGAGTCGGTGATCGCAAGCTATTTGGCCGCAAAGTGCGACATTTTTCTGGGTAACAAAGAGTCTAATATGTCATTAGCCATCTATAGCTTGAAAAACTGGGCGCCTGGCTGCTTTCATTTGACAGGTAAGAATAATATTCGGTCAAAAAACTATGGCCTTCATAATTGGGCTTAATCCGAAATTAAATTAACGCTTTTGCATGCGACCGAATGCTGGTTATTATTTTTTATTTGTTGCTCGGGTTGCCGCAGGCCGTGTCGCCCGGCTTTTTCCAGCAATTACAGGTCACCGAAAAGTCCTTCATCTGGCCTTTTTTCACGCCACCCACCGCGCCCTGGCGGCTGGAGGCGCTGGGAATATAGAGGCGTGGCACAAAGCCTTTACTCACCGTACCGCCACTGAGCAAATGCACTGTCGCCCCGTGGCAGGCCAGCGGCCCGGGCAAATTGTTTTTTATCTCCACCAACAGCTCATTATCCGATTGCGCAGACCAACCGGCGGCATATTGCACTTTTTTGGCCTCCGAGGCCGAAAGCGCCACTTCTTCGTACAGAGTCTTGGGTTCAAACAGCGTCCAAGCGTGGGCGCTAGTGATGCCAACTACCTGTATGCAGACCATACATAACATCAGGTACGCTATTTGGAGCGCCTGGCAGCGCAACTGGTGTGATCGCACGCGCTGCGCAGACTGGGTAAGCGCCGCAACCCACTGCTTGGCGGCAAGCCTCATTTGCATGCAAAGCGCATCAGTCATAGTGGTAAAGCCGCCAGTTCGGCCTCGCTAAACCCCGCGGCACGGCGCGCGGCCAAGTTGAAGGGCGGTTTGAGGGCCGGTGCTTTATGCAACAGCGCCACTTCGCGGTAGTAGGCCTCAGCTTGCACGCCGTGCTCGCGGCACAAGTAGTGGAACCAGTGGTTGCCAATAGCCACGTGGCCCACTTCATCGGCCAGTATGCGATCCAAGATCAGCACAGCCTCCCGCGCATGGGCATAAGGCAAGCTACGCAGCTTGGTTTGAATCAATGGCGTGGCGTCCAGGCCGCGCGCCTCTAGCGTGCGCGGCACCAGGGCCATGCGGGCCAGCACATCCCCTTCGGTGGATACGCACATCGTCCAAAGGCCATCGTGGGCGTCGAAGTCGCCATAGGCAAACCCCAGGCTCTGCAAATGGTCTTGCAGCATCGAAAAATGTAGCGCCTCTTCACCCGCCACCTCTATCCAATCCCGGTAATAGGCCGCGGGCAGGTCGGCAAATCGCCAGGCCGCATCAAGCGCTAGGTTGATGGCGTTAAATTCAATATGCGCGATGGAGTGCATCAAAGCTGCGTGGCCGGCCACGGTATGGGGCGAGCGCTTAGGCACGGCGCGCGGGTGGATCAAAAGGGGTTGTTCGGGTCGGCCTGGGCCTGCCGGAGCTTCAAAAACCGCTCCTGTATCGCAGGCCAGCGACGCGACGCTAGAGCACAAGGCCTGCACTGCCGCCGCTTTCTGAGTGGAGTCGGCCAGCGTAAATGCGGCCAGGGCTTGTGCGCGGAGTTCCATCTCTACAATTCTAGATAGATTGCAACCCTATTTAGGAATTACCGTGGCCGTTTACGAACTCGATCAGATCAGCCCGACCATCCCAGACTCTGCTTATGTGGCCGACAGCGCCCAAGTGATGGGCAATGTGCAACTGGGTGAGCACAGCAGCGTCTGGTTCGGCGCAGTGGTACGCGGCGATACCGAGCACATCCATATCGGTGAGGGTAGCAATATCCAGGACGGCAGCGTGCTACATGCCGACTTTGGCGTGCCCTTGACTATCGGCAAGCACGTGACGGTGGGGCATAAGGTGATGCTGCATGGCTGCACGATTGGCGATGAGACACTGATAGGAATAGGTGCAGTCATTCTCAACAACGCCAAGATCGGCAAAAACTGTCTGGTCGGTGCTGGTTCGCTGGTTACCGAAGGCAAAGAGTTTCCGGACGGCTCGGTGATTATGGGTAGCCCTGCCAAAGTGGTGCGTAGCTTGAGCCCCGAACAAATGCAAGGCCTACGCTTGATGGCGCAGCATTACATCGACAATGCTTTGCGGTACAAAGCCTCATTTAACAAAATTGCCTGAGCCTTTGCATTTGCGCATACCCGGTCCAACGGGCCAGATGTTTTCCGGAGCCCCTAGTGTCCCAATTGCATAAATTTATTTTCGATGGTCTGCCAGTGCGCGGCATCTTGGTGCAGCTGACGGACACCTGGACCGAAGTATTGCGCCGGCGCGCGTCTAACACCCAGCACGGCGCATACCCGGCGCCGCTACGCGACATGTTGGGGCAAATGACGGCGGCGGCCACGTTGATGCAGTCCAACATCAAGTTTGACGGCTCGCTCATCATGCAGATCATGGGCGACGGTCCGGTTAAATTGGCCGTGGTGGAAGTGCAGCCCGACCTGGCGTTGCGCGCTACGGCTACGCTTATCGGCGTGTTGCCCGAAGCCGCCAGCTTGAGCCATATGGTCAACGCCCACAACCAGGGCCGCTGCGCTATTACGCTGGACCCTAAAACCAAGTTTCCAGGCCAACAGCCCTACCAAGGCGTGGTGCCTTTGTTTGACGATAACGGTATCCCGATAGAGCGCTTGTCCGAAGTGCTGGAACATTACATGCTGCAAAGTGAGCAACTAGACACCACCTTGGTGCTGGCCGCCAACGAAAGTACGGCCGCGGGCTTGCTGATCCAGCGCCTGCCGGTGCAGGGCGTGGGCAATCTGGAGGGCAGCATGGTCAGCCGCGAAAACGAAGATGCGATAGGCCGCGACCAGGATTACCAGCGCATCGCCATATTGGCTAAAACGCTCAAGTCCGAGGAACTTCTCACTTTAGATGCCGAGACGATTTTGCGCCGCTTGTTTTGGGAAGAGTCCATCACACGCTTTGAGCCTTTGCAAGGCGCCAGTGGCCCGCGCTTTGCCTGTAGCTGCAGCCGCGAGCGGGTGGCGCGCATGATCGTATCGCTGGGTGCGGACGAAGCCCATAGCGTGATCGAAGAGCGCGGAGAGTTAGAAGTCGCTTGCGAATTTTGCGGCGTCCAATACCGTTTTGACCCGGTGGATACGGCCCAGCTCTTTGTCGATCCCACGCGCCAGGCTGCGCCTGGCAGCAGCGCCCATTAATCCGCGCTTATTGATCCGCACGCAAGGATCAGCGTGTTGCGGCGGCTTGCAGGTCGCTAAACAGACGGTGCTCGCAATCGGCGTCCGAGCACTTATCACACAGCCAGCGCCAACTGCTTCTTGCTTGCGGAAGCGTTGATGCGCCGGGCTCCAACACCGCCAGCGCGCCCGCCAAGCGCTGCGCGCCTAGCCCGTACACCATGCTGAAACCTGTGCCCTCGTGGCGCAAGACGTCCCGCAGGCGCGCATCGATGCGTTCGCGCATTACCGCCCCGTCACGCTGAATACCATCTGCCTGCCAGGGCAGGTCCAGGCCGGTGACCAGGGTGTGGTGGTAGATGCGGTGATGATTGAGCGCAAAAGGGTAGAGCGAGGGGTCTTGAAACAGCACATCACTGTAGATGGCGGTCATCAGGGGGCTGGTGTCTGCGATCAGGAAGCCTCCGCCCTCCGCTTGTTCGGCAAGGTCCGCCTGCGCTTGGGCGATAGCTCTTTGCTCTTGCGCAAGCGGCGTTCGACCTTGTTGATCACACCATTGGCGCAGCACTTCAGGGACGACATGCACTATTGCGCCACGGGTTTGCCAATGGGTTTGCAAAGCGGTGACTAGGCTTGATTTTCCAGTGCATTCGGCACCCAGGATTGCGATATTTAAGGGCTGCGCCATGGGGCCCCCGCCATTGCGTGGCAAGCAGTCTCACTTGACCACTTGCACAAAAATTTCATTGGGCTTGACCATGCCCAACTCGGAGCGGGCCTTTTCTTCGACGATTTCCAGGCCTTCGCGCAAATCGCGAATTTCGGCTTCCATGCCTTGGTTGATCTGCTCTGCACGCGCATTGCTTTGCTTTTGCGCGTTCAGCTCTTCGTTCAATCGTGCCACATTGGGAATGCTGCCGCGCCCGAACCACAACTGCCCCTGCAACACCAGCAGGAGCAATAACAAGGCAGTTGGCAGCAGGCGCAGCTTCATCGCGAAAGGTGAGGTTTAACGCAGATTGTAAAAAGCCGAGCGGCCCGGGTACACCGCCACTTCGCCCAAGTCTTCTTCGATGCGTAGCAACTGGTTGTACTTGGCCATACGGTCCGAGCGGCTCAGCGATCCGGTTTTGATCTGGCCGGCATTGGTGCCCACTGCAATATCGGCAATGGTGGTGTCTTCAGTCTCACCCGAGCGGTGGCTGATCACCGCGGTGTAGCCGGCGCGCTTGGCCATTTCGATGGCCGCAAAAGTCTCGGTCAGGGTGCCGATCTGGTTGATCTTGATCAGAATGGAATTGGCAATGCCTTTGTCTATGCCTTCTTTCAAAATCTTGGTGTTGGTGACAAACAAGTCGTCCCCCACGATTTGCACTTTCTTGCCCAAGCGGTCGGTCAGCAGTTTCCAGCCATCCCAGTCGCCTTCGGCCATACCGTCCTCGATGCTGATGATGGGGTATTTGTCCACCCAAGTGGCCAGCATATCGGTCCATTGCTGCGCATCCAGGCTGAGGCCTTCGCCGCTGAGTTCGTATTTGCCGTCTTTGTAAAACTCCGAGGCGGCGCAGTCCAGGGCTAAGGCAATTTGCTCGCCGGCCACATAGCCGGCTTTTTCGATGGCTTCCAAGATCATCTGGATAGCCGCTTCATGGCCCGGCACGTTCGGTGCAAAGCCGCCTTCATCGCCGACGGCTACGCTCATACCCTTGTCATGCAATATTTTCTTGAGCGAGTGGAACACCTCCGCTCCTTGGCGAAGAGCCTCTTTGAAGGTCGATGCACCCACCGGAATAATCATGAACTCCTGCAAGTCCAGGTTGTTATTAGCATGCGCGCCGCCGTTGACCACATTCATCATGGGCACAGGCATTTGCACCGCCGCCATGCCGCCAAAGTAGCGGTACAGCGGAAGGCCGGCTTCCTCCGCCGCTGCCCGGGCCACCGCCATGGACACGGCCAGCATAGCGTTGGCGCCTAGGCGGCTTTTGTTTTCGGTGCCGTCCAAGTCGATCAAGGTCTTGTCTAGGAATGCTTGCTCGGAAGCGTCCAAACCCAGTATTGCCTCTGAAATTTCGTTGTTGATATGGTCTACGGCTTTGAGTACGCCTTTGCCCAGGTAGCGCAGTTTGTCGCCGTCACGCAGCTCGATGGCTTCGCGCGAACCGGTAGATGCGCCCGAAGGCACTGCAGCGCGGCCCATGGTGCCGGACTCCAACAGCACATCACATTCGACCGTCGGGTTCCCACGGCTATCCAAAATCTCCCGACCCACAATATCCACAATCGCGCTCATCTTCTTCCTTGTAAAAAAGTTACACCGGGGCGGCTAGGCCCTCTAGCAAAACCATATTGAAAAACTTCGTGGCACCGGCCCGCTTGGCACGGGCGCGGGCATACATTTCCCCGTGGTACCAATCATGGGCGGCAGCAAAGCTGGGAAAGCGTAGCAGGGCCATGCGTGCGGGCTCCCATTGGCCTTCCATGACTTCAACTGTACCGCCACGTGCCAGGTACTCGCCGCCAGCCTGGGCCACCGTCTCAGGGGCCGAGGCCATGTACAGCTGGTATTGGTCCATGTCAGTGATCTGCATGTCCACAATGATGTATCCGTAGGGCATAGCGCGCTTAGTTGAAGTTGTTTTCAAGAAAGCCGGCGCGCTTGGTCACGGTATCCAGGGCCAGCAAGGTTTCTAGCAATGCCTTCATATGGTGCAGTGGCACCGCATTAGGTCCGTCGCTCATGGCTTGGGCAGGGTTCGGATGCGTCTCCATAAACAATCCAGCAACGCCGACTGCAACAGCAGCGCGCGCTAGCACCGGCACCATCTCGCGCTGACCGCCGCTGCTAGTGCCTTGCCCCCCAGGTAACTGCACCGAATGGGTAGCGTCAAACACCACCGGCGCGCGCGTATCGCGCATGATGGCCAGGCTGCGCATATCGCTGACCAAGTTGTTGTAGCCAAAACTAGCCCCGCGCTCGCAGGCCATGAAGTTGTCTTCCTCCAGCCCGGCTTCACGCGCAGCCGTACGGGCTTTGTCGATGACATTTTTCATGTCGCCTGGCGCCAGAAACTGGCCTTTTTTAATGTTGACGGGTTTGCCCGATTGGGCCACGGCGCGTATGAAATCGGTCTGGCGGCATAAAAAGGCTGGTGTTTGCAGCACATCGACCACGGCGCTGACCTGCGCGATTTGGTCTTCGCTGTGGATATCGGTGAGCACCGGTACCTGCAGCTGCCGTTTCACTTTGGCCAAAATCTCCAGGCCCTTGTCGATGCCCGGCCCGCGGAAGGTGCTGCCGCTGGAGCGGTTGGCCTTGTCAAAGCTGCTTTTGAAAATAAAAGGAATACCCAGGCTCGCGCAGATATCTTTGAGCGTACCGGCCGTGTCCATTTGCAATTGTTCGGACTCGATCACGCAAGGACCGGCAATCAGGAAAAAAGGCTGCTGCAGCCCCACCTCAAAGCCGCAGAGCTTCACGCGGCCACCTTGAGGTTTTTGCCATCGCGCTGATGGTCCAGCGCCGCTTTGATAAACGCATTGAACAAAGGATGTCCATTCCAAGGGGTGGATTTGAACTCTGGGTGGAATTGCACGCCCACAAACCAAGGGTGCACGCTTTGGGGCAACTCCACCATTTCGGTCAATTGTTCGCGTTGGGTCAGGGCCGAGATCACCAGTCCCGCCGCGCGCAAGCGGTCCAAGAAATGCACATTGGCTTCGTAACGGTGGCGGTGGCGCTCGGTGACCACGTCACCGTAAATTTCATGCGCAATCGTGTTTTGTGCGACATCCGAACTTTGCGCCCCCAGGCGCATGGTGCCGCCCATGTCGGAATTGTGGTCGCGGGTTTGGATGGTGCCGTCTTTGTCTTTCCATTCGGTGATCAGCGCAATCACCGGGTTGGGGCTGTCCGGGTCGAACTCGGTGCTGTTGGCGTCTGTCAGGCCTGCTACGTGGCGGGCAAATTCAATGGTCGCCACTTGCATGCCCAGGCATATGCCAAGGTAAGGCACTTTGTTTTCGCGGGCAAAGCGCGCCGCGCTAATCTTGCCCTCGATGCCGCGCTTACCAAAGCCGCCGGGCACCAGTACCGCGTCAAATTTAGCCAGTTGAGGAAGGGTGTCCGCGCTGATAGTTTCCGAATCGATGTAATGGATTTTTACCTTCACATGGTTCTTCATGCCAGCATGGCGCAGCGCTTCATTGAGCGACTTGTAGCTGTCTGATAAATCGACGTACTTACCGACCATGGCGATGGCCACTTCGCCTTCGGGGTGTTCGGTTTCATAGACCAAATCGTCCCAGCGCTGGAGTTTGGCCGGTGGTGTGTTCAGGCGCAACTTGTCGCAAATCAGTCCGTCCAGGCCTTGTTCATGCAAAATACGCGGCACTTTGTAAATCGTGTCCACATCCCACATGGAGATCACGCCCCATACCGGCACGTTGGAAAACAGCGAAATTTTCTGGCGCTCTTCTTCGGGAATAGGCCGATCCGCCCGGCACACCAGGGCATCGGCTTGGATGCCGATTTCGCGCAACTGTTTGGCCGTGTGCTGGGTAGGTTTGGTTTTGAGCTCACCGGCAGCAGCAATCCAGGGCACGTAACTTAAGTGCACAAAAGCACTGTGGTTGGGGCCCATTTGCAGGCTCATCTGGCGCACGGCTTCCAAAAACGGCAGGGACTCAATGTCACCTACCGTGCCTCCAATTTCCACAATCGCCACGTCCACCGCATCAGGCTCACCTAGGCGGGCGCCGCGTTTGACGAACTCTTGGATTTCATTGGTCACATGCGGAATCACCTGCACTGTCTTGCCCAAGTAGTCGCCCCGGCGTTCTTTGTCGAGCACGCTTTTGTAAATTTGCCCGGTGGTGAAGTTGTTGGACTTACGCATGCGCGTTTCCACAAAACGCTCATAGTGGCCCAGATCCAGGTCGGTTTCAGCGCCGTCATCGGTGACAAAAACCTCGCCATGCTGCAGTGGCGACATGGTGCCCGGGTCTACATTGAGGTAGGGGTCCAGCTTGATAAGGGTGACTGTCAGGCCCCGCGACTCAAGAAGCGCGGCGAGCGAGGCCGATGCAATTCCCTTGCCCAGGGAAGACACCACACCGCCGGTGACGAAGACAAATTTGGTCATGTCAGAGTGCGAACCCAGGGGTTCGGGTAGCTGGTAAGGCGCGATTATAGGTGTCTGCTACATTGCGCTTTGACGCAGCTGCCGCTATGGCGGCGGTGCACAAAGGGGCGACAGCGCATGGATTTGAATGGTAAACATATTGTTTTGGGGCTGACCGGCGGGGTGGCTTGTTACAAGGCGGCGTATTTGTGCCGCCTGCTGGTTAAAGAGGGCGCACAGGTGCAGGTGGTCATGACCGAGGCGGCTGCCCAGTTCATCACACCGGTGACCATGCAGGCCTTAAGTAACCGCGCGGTTTATGTATCCCAGTGGGACGCGCGCGAACCCAACAATATGGCGCATATCAACCTCAGTCGCGAGGCCGACGCGATTCTTGTGGCGCCGTGCAGTGCCGATTTCATGGCCAAACTCTTGCATGGCCGTGCTGACGATTTGCTCAGCCTGATGTGTCTGGCGCGCCCGCTGGAGCGGGTGCCTTTGCTACTGGCCCCCGCGATGAACCGCGAAATGTGGGCGCACCCGGCCACCCAGCGCAATGTGGCGCAGTTGCGGGCTGACGGTGCGCTGGTGCTGGGCGTGGGCGAGGGCGACCAGGCGTGCGGCGAAATTGGCGACGGACGTATGCTCGAACCCGATGAGTTACTCGAGGACCTGATTGCTTACTTCCAGCCTAAAGTGCTGGCTGGGCGGCGCGTACTCATCTCGGCCGGCCCTACGTTTGAAGCCATCGACCCAGTGCGGGGCATCACCAATTTGTCCAGCGGAAAAATGGGTTTTGCCCTTGCCCGCGCCGCGCGGGACGCGGGTGCGCAAGTCACCCTGGTGGCCGGGCCCGTCGACCTGGACGGGCCGCGCGGCGTGCAGCGTATCAACGTCCGATCCGCGCAGGACATGGACGCAGCCTGCCACGCACAGGCAGAGCACGCCGATGTGTTCATCGCCACAGCCGCCGTGGCCGACTGGCGGCCGACCAGCGCGCAGCCGCAAAAAATAAAAAAGCAAGGCGACGGCCAGGTGCCCAGCCTGGCCTTTGTGGAAAACCCAGACATTCTTTCAGCCATAGCCGCGTCCGAGCGCGCCCGCAGTGGTGCGCTGTATTGCGTGGGTTTTGCGGCTGAAAGCCAGGATTTGGAGGCCCAGGCCACGGCCAAGCGGCTGCGTAAAGGCGTGCCTTTGCTGGTGGCAAATATCGGCCCGGCCACTTTTGGTCAGGACGACAATGCTTTGCTTTTGATCGACGCCCAGGGCACCTTGGAAATGCCGCGTAATTCCAAACTTGCGCTTGGGCGCATGCTGGTCGCCGAAATTGCCAATCGCCTACCTGCTCTTGCCGCCGTTTGAAGCGCCAAGCGCACATCCTTTCTTTCCTTTCGATTCGTTCCTATGCACATCGACGTCAAAATTCTGGATCCCCGCCTGACAGACCAGTTTCCGGCCTATGCCACACCAGGCAGCGCCGGCTTGGACTTGCGCGCCTGCTTGGACGCGCCGTTGCTGCTGCAGCCCAATGCCTGGCAACTGGTGCCTACTGGCATGGCCGTGTATTTAAAAGACCCGGCCTACGCGGCCCTGATCCTGCCGCGCTCGGGGCTGGGCCATAAGCACGGAATTGTGCTGGGCAATTTAGTGGGTCTGATCGACAGCGACTACCAAGGCCAACTCATGGTCAGTGCCTGGAACCGCAGCACCGTGCCCTTTGTCATCGAGCCCATGGAGCGCATTGCCCAACTGGTGATCGTGCCGGTGGTGCAGGCGCAATTCAATATCGTGGAGGCCTTCCCGGAGTCCGAGCGCGGCGAAGGTGGCTATGGTTCGACCGGCAAAAAATAATCTTGAAAAAACTAAAGCATTAGGCCAAAAACCTGGTGTTTATCACCTTTAGCCGTTCGGATCTCTAATGCATTTAGTGCAAGGTGCGCAATCCTGGCACCGGATCTGCTAGCGCCTCAATGCGGAAAAAGCCGGTTCCAGTGGAGCCGCGCTGACTTTCCTCCTCCGAGGCCTCGCGCACGGATTCGACCCGCATCCGTAGGCGGATGGCGATGCCCGCAAGAGGGTGGTTGGCGTCCAGCACTACATGTTCGGGGTAAATATCGGTCACGGTGTACAGCGCCTCGCGCGGCGCCTCGGGGTGGCAACCGGCAGGTAGGGCCGAGCCTTCAATGGTCAGTCCGACTGCTAGCGCATCAGGGAAAAGATGCCTGGGTTCCAGAAAAAGCAGTTGCTCATTAAAGTCACCAAAGGCCTGCTCCGGTTCGATTTGCAGTTGCACCATGGCACCGGCTTGGTGGCCTTGCAGCGCTTCTTCGATGGCGGGCAGCAGGTCTTTACCGCCGACCAAAAATTCGACCGGCTCGTCTAAAACGTCCAATTCTTCGCCCAGGGTGTCGCTCAATACCCAGGTCAGCGCGACGACGCAGTGAGATGTGATTTCCATCGGACAATTGTCGCAGTTTCCACCTTGCCAAAAATTACCGAGGATCCCCCAATGCAAGTCGATCAGCCTCTTCCCCTGTTAGGCGGTTTGTCACCGGCACAGTTTATGAAGCGCTATTGGCATAAAAAGCCATTGCTCATTCGCCAGGCCATACCGGGCATGCAGCCTTTGCTGGATCGCAATGCACTGATAGACCTAGCCGCGAGAGGCGATGTGCAGTCCCGCTTGGTCATCCAGCAAGGCGGCGCAGCCAAGCAGCCCTGGCGTTTGCGCCACGGGCCATTTACCCGCCGCAGCCTGCCCCCATTCAAGCAGGCGGGCTGGACACTACTGGTCCAAAGCGTGGACGTGTTGGATGCGCGCCTACAGGACTTGCGCGAGCAATTCCGCTTTGTCCCCGACGCACGTCTGGATGACGTGATGATCAGTTACGCCAGCGATGGCGGTGGCGTGGGACCGCATTTCGATAGCTATGACGTGTTTTTATTGCAGGCGCAGGGGCAAAGGCGCTGGCGCATAGGCCGCCAGAAAGACCTGCGTTTACAAGAAGGCATGCCGCTCAAAATCCTGGCTGATTTCACGCCTGAACAGGAGTTTTTACTCGAGGCTGGCGATATGCTCTATTTGCCACCCCGCTACGCCCATGATGGTGTGGCCCAGGGCGAGTGCATGACCTATTCCATCGGTTTTCGTGCGCCTGATCAGGTGGAATTGGCGCAGGCGCTGTTGCAGGGCATGGCGGAACAACTCGCCGACGCACTGCCGCCCAAGCGCTATCGCGACCCGGACCAAGCAGCATCCGAATGTCCTGCCCATATCCCCGCTGACCTGCAGGCATTCGCGCAAGAGGCGCTGTCTCGGGCTTTGCGCGACCCGGATTTGCTCGCGCGCATTTTGGGCGAGCATCTCAGCGAGCCGGCATCTGCGGTCTGGTTTCAGCCGCAGGAAAGCGTTTGTGGCCTGGAACAAGGAATTTGCTTAGACCGGGGCACCCGCATGCTCTACGACGCGCAGCACCTATTTATCAACGGCGAGAGCTTTGAGGCATCCGGCCGGGATGCGCACTTGGTGCGCCAACTTGCCGATAAGCATTTTTTGGATGCCCGTAGTTGTGCCCGCTTGAGTCCGGGCGCAGCGCAATTACTCGGCCAGTGGCTGGCATGCGGATGGTTGCAAGTGCTTCGATAAGGCAATACGGTAGGGCTTTTGGGCTAAAAATCGGGTTTGTTCAGCACTTTTGTGGTGCGCCTCTGTAGCCATAAAGGGTTTACCCGAGCTTCATCTTGTATAATGATGGGCTCTAGCGAAAAGAGATCGAATGCTTTTTGTTGGGGTTCGGGCGGTACGCCGTCTGAGCAATTTCCGGAAATTGTTTCGTTAACTCATTTACTTTCACATCATGAACAAATCACTCGTTTTGGCCGCCGTTATCGCTGCAGCTGCTCTGGCCGCTTGCGGTAAAAAAGAAGAAGCTGCTCCTGCTGCTGCACCCGCTCCCGCTGCTGCACCTGCTGCAGACGCATCTGCTGCTGCACCTGCTGCGCCCGCTGCACCTGCTTCGGAAGCCGCCAAGTAATTTCTACTTGGACGAAAAAAAACCACCGCAAGGTGGTTTTTTTTCGCCTACGGTTTGTTGTTGGCCCTTCACTGGACCAACACTGCACCTTATTTCAGGTCGTTTGCCAGTAGTTTCAAAATAGCGCGCCCGGCTTCCGAGTTGTCCGCTTGGCCTTTGCTGTCAAGCACTTTGACCGTGCTTTGCGCTCCGGCTGATTTGACTTCGATTTGGTACTTCAGCGCTGTTGCGTCTTTACTATCGCTACCCCAATTGAAATTCAATAATTTTTGGATCATGCCAGCCTCAGCATCCGACTTTTTATAGGCATAGCGTACAAAATAGAGGCCTTTGCTGCGGTCGCGGTCTTCGACGCTAAAACCTGAACGATCCAAGGTCAGGCCAACGCGACGCCAGGCCCGGTCGAATTCTTCGCTCAGTTGCACGTAGGCATCCGCCGCACCGGCATTGACCACGACCGCTGCGGCTTTCCCAGGTTCGGGTGCGGCACTTGCGCTCGCTTGCACCGTTGACATGCTTAGCTTGCGCATCAGCAGCCCCAGGTATTCGGCTTCAGTTTCGGGGTCCGTGGGGCCTGGCTGCCAGGTGGTGGAGTCGGAGCGCTCAGACACATAGACCTCCATCATGCTGCGATAACTGATGAAAATTTCTGTCTCGCCATTGGCATTGCGTTCCAAGCGCGCCCGGAATTTGCGGCGCTCGGGGCTGGAGTACAGGCTATCGAATACTTTGGACAGGGCGCTACGGACGAAATCTTGCGGAATACGCGCTTTGTTGTCCACCCATTCGGTTTCCATAATGCCCACATCGGATAGTTCGGAGGCAATTGGAAAGCCGTTTTCCTGCCAAAAATCTTTCAAAGGGGCCCACAAGGCCTCAGGGCTACGCTTGGCCACCAGCCAGCGCTGATTGCCATTGCGCTCCATTCGAATGTCTTTGAGGGCCAGCGGCGCAATGACGGCAGGGGTATTGGCCGTATCAGGCGATTTGGACTCCGCAGCAGATACCGCACCATTGATCACGGCGTAACGCGTTTCTTTGCTCAGCTGTGTCAAGTCCGGGGGCACCTCCAACTTCCTGGGCTTGCTGGCGGACTTGTAGTCCACTTTGCTGCCATCCAGGACAGAGCATCCGCCCAAGCTAAGGGCGGCGATAAATAGCGCGAGGGAGAAGGTGGATTTCACAAATAAACCTTTGTTAGCGGGAATCAAATGAGGCCGGTGGTCTGGAGCAAATTTTCCAAGGCCGGGCGTAAGGGCTCGCTGAGCGGGGTCAGCGGTAAGCGGATGGCCTGACTGCACAAGCCCATGCGGGCCGCAGCCCATTTGACCGGGATCGGATTGGCTTCTACAAACAAACCTTTGTGCAGTGGCAGCAGTCGGCGCTGGATATCCATGGCGGCGCGTGGATCGCCAGCCAGCGCGGCTACGCACAATTCGTGCATCAAGCGCGGCGCGATATTGGCCGTCACGCTGACATTGCCATGGCCACCGCACAGCATCAGGGCTACGGCAGTCGGATCGTCACCGGAATAAATCGCAAAACCTGCGGGGGCTTCTTTGATCAGCCACTGCGCCCGCTCGATATTGCCCGTGGCTTCTTTGATGCCCACGATGCCCGGCACTTGGGCCAGCCGCAACACCGTGTCGTGGGCCATATCGGCGACAGTGCGTCCCGGTACGTTGTAGAGCACCATGGGCAAGTCCACCGCCTGGGCGATGGCGCTGAAGTGCTGAAACATGCCTTCTTGCGTAGGTCGGTTGTAGTAGGGCACTACTTGCAATTGGCAATTGGCACCGACCGACTTGGCGAACTTGGCCAGTTCGATGGCCTCTTTGGTGGAGTTGGCGCCGCATCCGGCCATGATGGGCACGCGGCCAGCGGCTTGCTGTACTGAAACACGGATGATTTCGCAATGTTCTTCCACGGTGACGGTGGGCGACTCACCGGTGGTGCCCACGACACAAATGCAGTCGGTGCCTTCTTGGATGTGCCAGTCGATAAGGCGACGCAATGCGGCATAGTCCACAGCGCCATCGTCCAGCATGGGTGTTATCAAGGCAACGATGCTGCCGCGGATCGGGGAAAAATTCGATGGCATGGGGCGTTTCTGTCAATAGGCCGCGCGGGCGGCATGGGAATAACCCCTCATTTTAGCGGTGCCGGCGATGTCGCGAAATCTTTGGCGCTGCTGCGCAAAGCCGCAATGCGCTGCACGACGCGCGGCGCGTCCGATACTAAGCCGCTCTCGTAGGCTACGACTTGCAGGTGCTGGCAGCGCTCTAGCAGTTCGCCCGGCTGCAGCAGAAAGTCCGGGTTGCGCGGCCGGCCCCATTGTTCTTGGCCGGATGCAAAGGTTTCGTAAAGAAGTGCGCCGCCGGGCGCCATGCTGGCCAGCAGATTGGGCCACAAGGGGCGCCACAGGTAATTGCAAACCAGTACCGCGTCAAATAGCCGAGGGCCTTGGTCGGCATGCAGTGGCCAGGGCTGGTTCTCCAGGTCGGCCTGGACGAGTTGGCTGTAAGGCGCTACAGCCTGCGCTGTGCTGGTGTCGATGTCCACGCCTGTGACCTGGTGGCCTAGGCTGTGCATGTACTGCAAATGCCGGCCGCTGCCGCAGGCCACATCCAATACCCGGGATCGTGGCGCTAGCAAGTGCGCCCAACGTACAAACCAAGGCGAGGGCGCAGCCAGCGGCCCGTCATGGTGTGGATTCATCGGGGCTTGACCTCGTCTTTGAGCGCATTCATCGCCATGCGCTCGACGATGCCAGGCAAAAGCAATTTGATAAAACGGCCGAACTTGCCCGCTGTGGTCATGACTACTTCCCGCTCGCGCGCCTGCATTCCTGCGATGATGAGTCGCACGCAATGGGCGACACTCATGCCATTGTCTTCACGTAAACCGCTGCTGCCGGCAGTCTCGCCCTTGGCGTTGAGACCGTGGTAGCGGATTTGCGTTAGCACTACGCCGGGGAAGGCGGTGGTCACGCTCACACCGTTTGGCGCTAATTCGGAGCGCAGCGCCTCGAAAAAACCGGTCATCGCAAATTTGGTGGCGCTATAGGCCGTACGCCCCGGCACCCCGATCAAACCGGCTAAGGAGGACACGGCCACGATCCGGCCCTTGCGCTCCTTGAGGTGCGGCAGCGCTGCGTGGGTGCACCACACGCTGCCCCACAAGTTAACTTGCATCAGTTGTTGGTACCAATGCAAATCTTCGGCCTGAACGTCGGCAAATATGGCCTGCGCCGATACCCCAGCGTTATTGACCAGCGTGTCGATGTGCCCGAAATGCTTAACTGCTTGCGCAATCAGCGCGCGGCATTGGCTTTCCTGGGCTACATCGGTGGGCACCACAAGACAATGCGCGCCCAGCCCACGGCAGTGGCTTGCTGTGCTTTCTAGACCCTGCGGGGAGCGGGCCGCTAACACCAGGCCCAGCTTGGCACCATGGCGCTGCGCCAGTTGGCGGGCCATTTCCGCTCCGATGCCATCGGATGCGCCGGTAATGATGACGACTTGCAAGTCGCCGGGAATTGCGGTGTTCATAGGAAGGAGGCTTTCATCAGCGGCGCTCTAGCCGCGCTAGAAACAAGCCCACAACTGGTCGCTGAGCATGATCACCAGTTGCGGATTGCTATACAAATAAAACACCGTGCTTAGCAAGGCTGCCAAAGCCAGACCCCAGCCGACCCGGCGGGTACGCGTGGTCCCCACGAGCTCTGTGTCGGTGCCTGGTGCTTCCATGGTCAATGGGCAGGGCCCAAGGCGGGTGCGCGGGCAATGGCCGCTTCTTTGACGGGCAGGTTTACCAGACCGGCAAATACACCCAGCGCAATCGCCAGGTACCAGGCCAGGTCATAACTGCCCGTGCTGTCATACAAATACCCGCCCAGCCAAACACCTAAAAATGAACCAACTTGGTGGCTTAAAAACACAAAACCGCTCAGCATGGACAAATGCGCCACACCAAATATCTGTGCAATGGTGGCGTTGGTGGCAGGCACGGTGGACAGCCAAAGCAGGCCCATCACCGCACTAAAAATATAAACACTGGTGGGCGATAGCGGCACGCTGATGAAAATCGCAATGACGACAGCGCGTGCGAAATAAATAAAGGAAAGAATCAGCCGCTTGGGCATGCGCTGCCCCAATGCGCCCGACATATAGGTACCAAAAATATTGAATAGTCCCACCAGTGCCAGCGCATAACTGGCCACTTGCGGCGTCAGGCCTTGGTCTTTCAGGTAGCTGGGCATGTGCACGCCTATGAAAACGACTTGAAATCCACAGACAAAATACCCCGCCATCAGGAGTTGGAAGCTGGGATAGCGAAAGGCCTCAGTCAGCGCTTGCAAAATGCTTTGCTCACGGGCTTGGGTGCCCCCCCCCACAAAGCCCGGCTCCCATAGGCCGCGTGCCAGTGGAAGTATCAATAGGGCCAAACCCGCCAAGCCCAGCAGCGCGCTTTGCCAACCCAGTGCGTCGATCAAGCCTCCCTCAATGGGAACCATCAAAAATTGTCCGAAGGAGCCGGCAGCGGCGGCCACGCCCATGGCCCATGAGCGCCGATCGGCCGGCACGTTGCGGCCGATCACGCCATAGACGACAGCGTAGGTGGTACCCGCCTGGGCAGTTCCCAGCATCAAACCGGCGCTGAGCATGAGCTGCAGCGGTGTGTCCGCATGGGCCATACCTACCAGGCCCAGGGCGTATAGCAAACCACCGGCAATCAAGACCTTGAAGGCGCCGAATCGGTCTGCCACCATGCCGACAAACACGCCGGCCACGCCCCAGGATAGATTTTGAATCGCCATCGCAAGGGCGTAAATCTGGCGCGTCCAGTCGTGCGCCTGTGTCATCGGTTGCAGCCACAGACCAAAGCCGTGGCGTATACCCATTGAGAGGGTCACGACCGCGGCACCGCAGGCCAAAACCTGAAAGGTGGACAGCGGCGCTGGAGTCTGGGGAGATACTTGCATGGCCTCGAATATAGCTATTTGCACCCACCAAGGCGAAGTGGCCAGGTCGAAGTTGGATGCACTGGCGACACGCTACGCGGATGATGAACTGGATTTATATACAGTTAAATAAGGCCTTTCGCACTACAATCTGCGTCCATGTCAGCCCAAACCCCCACCCCTGTAGCCTCGACCAAGTCCGCCGCCAATGCCTATTCCGAAGGTTCGATCCGCGTACTCAAAGGCCTGGAGCCCGTCAAGCAGCGCCCGGGCATGTATACGCGCACCGACAATCCGCTGCACGTCATCCAGGAAGTGTTGGACAACGCGGCCGACGAAGCCCTGGCCGGGCATGGCAAAAAAATCAAAGTCATTTTGCACACCGATGGCTCGGTCACGATTGACGATGACGGGCGCGGCATCCCCTTTGGTATGCACCCCGAAGAAAAAGCGCCGGTCATCGAGCTGGTGTTCACCCGCCTGCACGCCGGTGGCAAGTTTGATAAGGGCAAAGGCGGCGCTTACAGTTTTTCGGGGGGCTTGCACGGCGTCGGAGTGAGTGTGACCAACGCGCTGGCCAAGCGCCTGGAGGCCACGTCTTACCGCGAAGGCGCGGTGGCGCATTTGGTGTTCCAGGGCGGCGATGTCACGCAAAAGCTCAGCATCCGGCCCTTGGTGGAGGGCGAGCGCAAGTCCGGCACCTCGGTGCGCGTTTGGCCAGACGGCAAATATTTCGAATCCTCGGCCTTGCCCATGGGCGACCTGGCCCACTTGCTGCGCAGCAAAGCGGTGCTCATGCCCGGCGTGACGGTCACGCTGTTCAACGAAAAAACCAAAGAAACCCAGACCTGGCTGTATAAAGGGGGCCTGCGCGATTACCTGACGCAGTCGCTCAACGCCGACCCGGTTATCCCGCTATTTGAAGGCGAAGGTTTTGCCGACGGCAACAGCGATAGTTTTGCCGAGGGTGAGGGCGCGGCCTGGTGCGTGGCTTTTACCGAAGACGGCCATCCGGTGCGCGAGAGCTATGTCAATCTGATCCCCACCAGCGCAGGCGGCACGCATGAAAGCGGTTTGCGCGATGGCCTGTTCAACGCGGTCAAAAGCTTTATCGAGATGCACGCTTTGCTGCCCAAAGGCGTCAAACTTATGCCCGAAGACGTTTTTGCGCGCGCCAGTTATGTGCTGTCGGCCAAGGTCCTGGATCCGCAGTTCCAGGGGCAGATCAAAGAGCGCTTGAACTCGCGCGACGCGGTACGTTTGGTCTCGGGCTATGTGCGCCCGGCGCTGGAGTTATGGCTGAACCAGCATGTGGACTACGGAAAAAAACTGGCCGAACTGGCAATCAAGGCTGCCCAAACCCGCCAGCGCGCGGGGCAAAAAGTCGAAAAGCGCAAAAGCTCCGGCGTGGCCGTGTTGCCCGGCAAATTGACCGATTGCGAAAGCCGCGACCTGGCTTACAACGAAGTGTTTTTGGTAGAGGGCGACTCGGCCGGTGGCAGCGCCAAGATGGGGCGCGACAAAGAAAACCAGGCCATCCTGCCGCTGCGCGGCAAAGTGCTCAACACCTGGGAAGTGGACCGTGACCGTTTGTTTGCCAATACCGAGATTCACGATATTTCGGTTGCAATTGGCGTGGACCCGCACGGGCCAAACGACTCCCCCGATTTAAGTGGCCTGCGCTATGGCAAGGTCTGCATCCTCAGTGATGCGGACGTGGATGGCTCGCACATCCAGGTGCTGCTGCTGACCTTGTTTTTCCGGCATTTCCCCAAGCTGATCGAGGCCGGCCATGTGTATGTGGCGCGGCCTCCCTTGTTCAGGGTGGATGCACCGGCGCGGGGTAAAAAACCGGCCTCTAAAGCCTATGCCCTGGATGATGGCGAAATGGGTGCGATTTTGGACAAGTTGCGCAAAGAAGGTGTGCGTGAAGGTGCCTGGAGCATCAGCCGCTTTAAAGGCTTAGGCGAAATGAACGCCGAACAACTATGGGATACCACCCTGAATCCGGACACGCGGCGTTTGTTGCCGGTGGCCTTGGGGGCGATTGATTTTGCAGCCACCGAGTCTTTAATTACCAAGCTGATGGGCAAGGGCGAGGCGGCAGCGCGGCGCGAGTTGATGGAGTTGCACGGGGATTCGGTGGAGATTGATATTTGAAGCTTATTGGTGCTCTGGTATGACTTCGCTCGGGCGCGCAAAGGGATTGGGGGGCTTCCTCATGGTGGGGTACCACAAATCGTCAGCCCCCCAATCCCTTTGCACGCCAGCCACTGATGGCGGAGCTGGACGGCCAAGCCCCCGTTCCAAAACGCCTTGCGCAGACCTCTTGGCACCATGAACCAATTACGACGCTAAAACCATTGCAAGAAATTCTATGACCGATCAAACTACTCCTGACCTGCAGGCCACGCCCGAAAGCGACGACCAGCTCAATCTGGCCACTTATGCGCAGCGCGCTTATCTGGAATACGCGCTGTCGGTGGTTAAAGGGCGCGCCTTGCCCGATGTGTGCGACGGGCAAAAGCCGGTGCAGCGGCGCATTTTGTATTCCATGTCCCGCATGGGCTTGGGCTTTGGCGGTGCTAACAACAACACCGGTGCCAAGCCGGTTAAAAGCGCCCGGGTGGTGGGCGATGTGCTGGGTCGCTTTCATCCCCATGGCGACCAGGCCGCGTATGACGCCTTGGTGCGCATGGCGCAGGACTTTTCACAACGCTACCCGCTGATCGACGGGCAGGGCAATTTCGGTTCGCGCGACGGCGATGGCGCAGCGGCCATGCGCTATACCGAAGCGCGCTTGGCCAAGATCACTAGCCTGTTGCTCGATGAGATCGACCAGGGCACGGTGGATTTTGTGCCGAACTACGATGGCTCTACCGAAGAGCCCAGCCAGTTGCCCGCGCGCCTGCCTTTTGCGCTGCTCAATGGCGCGAGCGGCATCGCGGTGGGTTTGGCTACCGAAATTCCCAGCCACAATTTGCGGGAGGTGGCAGATGCTTGTGTCGCTCTGATCAAAAACCCCAAGACCAGCGACGAAGAATTGCTGGCCCTGGTGCCCGGGCCGGACTATCCGGGCGGCGGGCAGATCATCAGCGCCAGCGCAGATATTGCCGATGCCTATCGCACTGGCCGAGGTTCGCTTAAGGTGCGTGCGCGCTGGAAGATTGAAGATATGGCGCGCGGGCAGTGGCAACTGGTGGTGACCGAGTTACCGCCGGGCGTGAGCAGCCAGCGGGTGCTTGAAGAAATTGAAGAACTCACCAACCCAAAAATTAAGGCCGGCAAAAAAGCCTTGTCGCAAGACCAACTGCAGCTCAAGGCCAGCATGTTGGCGGTGCTAGACCTGGTGCGTGACGAGTCGGGCAAAGAGGCGGCGGTGCGTCTGGTGTTCGAGCCCAAGACCAGCCGCATTGAGCAGCAAGAACTCATCACCGCGCTGCTGGCGCATACCAGTTTGGAGAGCTCAGCGCCCATCAACCTGACCATGGTGGGGCTGGATGGGCGGCCTACGCAAAAGTCTTTCCGTCAGATGCTGACCGAGTGGATTGCGTTTCGCCAAACTACGGTGGAGCGGCGCTCGCGCCACCGCCTGGGCAAGGTGCTGGACCGCATCCACATCCTGGAGGGGCGCCAGCTGGTGCTGCTCAACATCGACGAAGTGATTGCCATCATCCGCCAGTCGGACGAGCCGCGCAGTGCTCTGATGGAGCGATTCCGTTTGTCCGAGCGCCAGGCCGAAGACATTCTGGAAATTCGCCTGCGCCAACTGGCGCGCCTGGAGGCGATCAAGATTGAACAGGAGTTGTCCGAGCTGCGCGACGAGCAAAAAAAGCTGGAAGATATTTTGGACAACCCGGCGAGCCTGCGCCGCTTAATGGTCAAGGAAATCGAGTCCGACGCCAAAACCTTTGCCGATGCACGGCGCACCTTGATACAGGCCGAGAAAAAAGCCGTGGCCGAAATCAAAATCGTCGATGAGCCGGTGACGGTGGTGGTCAGCGACAAAGGCTGGGTGCGCGCACGCGGCGGTCATGGCCACGAGGCTGCGGGCTTTGCGTTTAAGGCTGGCGATGCCTTGTATGCCACCTTTGAATGCCGCAGTGTCGATACCTTGCTGGCTTTTGGCTCCAATGGCCGGGTGTATTCCGTGGCAGTGGCTTTACTGCCCGGCGGTCGCGGCGATGGGCAGCCACTTACGAGCCTGATCGAGCTGGAAGCCGGTACGCAAATCCTGCATTATTTCGCTGGCCCGGCTGCGGCGCAATTGCTGATCTCCAGCAGCGCAGGCTATGGCTTTATGGCGACGGTGGACAACATGATTTCGCGCAACAAAGCGGGCAAAGCATTTGTCACTTGCAACACGGGGGAGAGCGTGTGCGCGCCGTCCTTGGTGGCCGGTGCCAGCCTGCCGACCCATGCGACTACGCCTGTCACGGTGCAAAACGCCGCGCGAGCCTTGGTGGCACCTGCTACCGACGTGGCCTGCGCGTCCACGCTGGGCCGTATCCTCACCTTCAAATTGTCCGAACTCAAGGTTATGGAAAAAGGCGGGCGCGGTTTGATGCTGCTCGATTTAGACGGCAAAGACACCTTGGCCGGGGCCGCGGCCTACACCCGCAGCGTGCGCATTTCTGGCATCGGTCGGGGCGGCAAAGACCGCGAAGAAACACTGGAAATCCGCAGCCTCAACAACGCCCGTGCCGCGCGTGCGCGCAAAGGCAAGGCCGCAGATTTGGGCTTTAAACCGGCTGCGGTGGCTCGGGTGGAGTGAAGTGTGGGTGTTTACCTCAATGTGCAATGAGGTGTATGACAAAATTTAAATTTATGTCATACTTTGCGTCATACAAATAAATCACCACTGTATGACAAGGAGCCATCATGCTGTCTGTTCGCCTACCTGAAACTATTGAACGTGATTTAAAGCAGTTTTGCGCCGTCCGTAAATTGACCAAATCGCAAGTCGTGCAAGAAGCTCTGGCCGAATACATGGTTGCAGCGCAAGCGCCGTCAGATGGCAAGGCAGCGCCTGAACCAGATCTGTCGTTTCTGGCCCCTGATGATCCTATCCGTCAGTTCATTGGTATCGCCAAAGATGGCATGAGTACCGACGAACTTATGCGTATGACACGTGGCGACGATTGGAATCAGCCGTGATCTTGGTGGATACCAATGTGTTCGTGGATGTTATCCACCGAGACCCAATTTGGTTGGACTGGTCCTTGCGTGAGCTGAGCAATGCCAAAACCCAAGCCATCGTGACCAACTTTGTGGTCTATGCTGAACTGCACACCCACGACACGGCAGGTCCGCACATCGATGCACTTCTTGAAAAGTTGGGCGTACAGGTTCTGGATGTATCCAGGCTGGCCGCTCAAGGGGCCGCCCATGCCTTCAGGGCTTACCGCCAACGCGGTGGCACCAAAACCGGCGTGTTGCCCGATTTCTTCATTGGCGCCCATGCCATGGCTGACGGCTACCAACTGCTCACCCGCGACGCAGGGCGCTACAAGACTTATTTTCCAAAGATCAAATTGATCTGCCCCTGACGCAGCGGCTTTGGAGCCTGGGAATGTTTAGGCTAGCTCAGACCTTTGTCTTTTTGCAATAGGCAATATTGCAGGCTTGTGGCTTGCCTGACCGACCTGCCCATGGCGCGTTTACATCCCGCGCCACCTAGCTTTGGCTGGTAGGGCGCTTGGGTCGCCATCATTCTGG
>Ga0214919_10002887_pt1 | contig 26549 bp, 46 predicted proteins | sample LL1503_MetaG_FD_177994 | JGI IMG/M metagenome (GOLD analysis project Ga0214919, IMG submission 177994) | Freshwater microbial communities from Lake Lanier, Atlanta, Georgia, United States - LL-1503 | ecosystem: Environmental > Aquatic > Freshwater > Lake | place: USA: Georgia | collected...
TGGGTTTCTTTTATTCCAAACATCTGCGTAAGTTTCGTTGTCCTCATAAGAACAATAAAAATACAAACCCTCACCATCAAATGTGCGCCACGCCACAGGCTCTTGCTCTGCATAAGCATCTTTGTACAAGCCCAACCGTTCATTTTCATTGTGCAAGGCTTGAAGTGCTTTCTCTTGTGCCAATCGTTCTTTGAGTGCGGTGATGGCTGTTTCTTTGCGGTAAACCATGTGCCCATCTTTACCAATAACCATGTCTAGTTCATCCGCTTCCAACGCCTCAAGCGCCAGCTTCATTGCTTCTTTGTCAGTCATGCTTGTTCTCCTCTGGCTCTGATTGCATCGGCAATAAATTCGCCATATTCATCACCGTATTCATCACACAGCTTGGCACACGCCTCACGCTCATGCTGTGCCACAAGTTTGGCAAAGTGATGGCGGATATACACCTCACCATCCTTTATTGACTCTTGCATGGCCTGTTGCCATACGATGTCAATTTCATCTTGTGTCATGCTTCTTGCTCCAGTAGTACATCACGCCATTCGCCACGATTGGGTGATGGCAAAGTGTTTCCGTCTTTGTCGGTTATGTGTACTGACAGCATTATGTTTTTGTCCTCCCACCATTGCTGGAGGATGCGAACAGTTCTTGCAATGTTTTCACCATATTCAGGTGCAGTCACTACACGATCAACAAAGCGTAGTTTTGGTGTTGGTGTCATTCAGCCACCTCATAAGTCATCTCAAAAATATCTGGCTTGCATGGGTAGTGTTCGCCCTTCACCCCTGTGATGATCCAGTCGCCGGGGGTGACCAACATCCAGCCTTCAAGAGTGCGGATTTCGCCAATCGACCCTTTTGGAAGCCCCTGCCTCCTTTCCCATTCCAAATTCACCGATGCTGTGGGCTTGTGAACCAACGGATGGTCGCCCATCTTGAACCACTGGGTGGCCTCAATGACCACAGGCTTTTTTCTGTATTTCATCGCTTCATCCCCCTCACAAACGCCGCGAAGCTTGCCACTGTGTCACGCCCAAAAGGCATGGTAAATTTTGTTTCCAACTCCACCGCCACTTCTTCCAATACTTCGTTACGTGTTGCCATCAACACCGCATCGCCATCGCGGGGGTCGTATCCCATGCACCCACGCTCAGCGCATCCTGCATCAACAAGCAAATTTCCATAAATCTGTTTCTTGCGCCAGCCGCTGGTGTGTTGCCATTGGCCCTGCTTGAGCGCCAGTTCCTCGAACGCCTCGTCCTCTGCGTCTTTCATGTTCTCTCCTTTGTGATCTTCGGTTTCCTACGCAAAACATACAGCCAATACTTGAATGACTTGTGTCCCGCTTTCCACGCGCCGATGTTGAGTCGGATGGCGTATAGAAACACACCCCACTTGTACGCCCATGCAAGTTCTTTCTGCATTGAGTCCCAGTCAGCGTAGTTGCCGTTGCTGTACGTGATTCGGTATCTCATCTATCCCCCCTCTCGTTCTCGTCCATCCAGAACCACAGGTGCATCAGCCCAACAAACACAAGGCCGCACACAATGAAGCCTATGCCGCCCAAGATAATCGTGGTTAGTATTGTTTCCATTCAACCCCCGAACACTTTCTTTAGCTCGCTGTACAGATACCGAGCATCCCCCACATCGAGGTCACGCAGTATGCACAGCGCATCGTACACAGCACGCGCCTCACGCACAGGTTTGGCAAGCACCACTGCAAGCGTGTCGTGCCCTTTGTCGGGGGTAGTATCGGGGGCCAGCGCGGCTATGCCTTGCGCCTTGGGCTTTGCGGGATTTGTTGGCTTGTCGCGTGCTATGCCCAGCTTCTTGCTCATCTCTTTTCTCTTGGCTCCGCTGACCAGAGGCTTGTAGTAAACGCGTTTTGCTTCGAGGTTGCCCACCTCGTTGATACTCACCATCTTGTTGCGAACCATCTGCGAAACAAGCGAGCCTATTGAAGCCTCTTTAAAACCCGCCTCGATAAACACCTTTCGCACATCGGCGCGTAAGCAGCCGGGGTTGTCTCTGATGTAGGTGAAGATGTCTTTGGATAGGTTGCCCGTGAGGGTGAGTTTGCTGTTGCCGTTGATTTTAGTTTGCATGATTGGTGCCTGTGGTTGTGCTTGCATGGTCTGCTTTTCCTCTTCTTCCCATTCGTTGATGGTGGTTGATAAAACTTGGTTCTTGATTGCAGTGGTAAGTGCGGTTTGTAAGTCGGGCATTTTTAGTCCTTGGCTAAGAGAAAAAAGATGGTGGAAACAAGGGTGAAAACGACAGCGACATAGATCATTGCGCTCTCGATGAAGTAGCACCAATCAGGGCGTATGCCAAGCAGTGCGGCTTGGATAAGCTCTTCGTCTCGCGTCATGGTGCTGGGCCTGCCGTTGTACATCAGGCCGATCTTTACTTTGCCCGTGTCGTAGGGCGGTGTGTGGTAGTGCATGTGTGCTTCTCCGTTTTTTGAAAATGTACCTCGCAATTAAAAGTCTGTCAAGTGTTGGACAAGTTAGTGGTTGCTACGCCCTCCATATAAATAAATCCAAGGCCAGCACGATTAGCGCCAGCAGGAAGACCACGCGTGCAACGCGTTCGGATAGGGTGTAGTTATTCATCTTTCATCTCCTCTAGTAAAGCCGCCTGATCTTCGGGATAAAGATCATCGAACGGCACGAAATGGTTCTCTTGGCAGCAAGAGTAGCTGTCCCCCTTGGGGGTCAGGCAGTACACGCAATAAAGTTCATCAATCATTTACTTGGCTCCTTGGTTGAAAAATACTCGTTCGCTTGTCTTACTATGTGGCTTTGTTTTACAGCTATGAACTGTTTGTGTTGCCACAGGCGCTGTGTAGCGGCAGCAAGTTTGTCTACCCATGCGTCTATCCCTGCGGGGTCAAGCGTGGGGTTGTAGTGTTTGCTCCATTCTTTAAGGGAAGAAGCCAGCACAACTATCCTTGGGGAACCGCCCATTAACTGGTGTGTACGCCCTCGAAGTGGGTGCTCTCGGTTTGATTTGTTTACGCGGTGCATCCCCCCTCCATAGATGCGTTCGTACCACATCATGAGCGAGGAATCCGGCACTGCTTTGATTAACACCATGACATCTACGCAGGGGCCGTCTTTATGTCCGTCATAGCGAAGCAGTAGTTTGATTAGCCTGTTTTCTAGTTGAACTGCAAGTGGTTTGTTGGCCATATGAATGTTCCTTTTGTTTAAAAGCCCCGTGGAACACCGCGTTCCACGGGGACTGACACCCGTCAGGCAAGCAAGGCGGGCAGGGGTTGGCTACGCACATGAGACCAGTTGAGGTAGTAGCAGAGCACCTCGGCAATCGTACCGGCAGACTTACCGTTGCGCACGAAGTCGTGCATCGCGGCAACATCTCGGTCGAGCGCGGCTTTGTAGATGTCTTGCTCGTATGAGGACAGGTCTTGCTCACGCGTGAATGTCGTGATGCTTGGCATCCAGTTGGCAAAGATGGTGTCAATGGTAGCCATGGGCATGGCCTCGAGACACGCCTCGACCGCCTCCACATCCGCATCAAACAGATACTCACCAAGCAGCTCGATGTCTTCCATGGTCATGGACTCAGCGTCAATCATCGCATCATCGGCCCACTCGTAGTCGTCCTCGTTGAACTTGGGGTCATGCGCTGATACAGATGCCTTGCGTGGTGCGACCTCACCCATGTACATATCGTCATAGATGTCATCACCGCCCCAGCTACCATACTTGCCATAGGTGGAATAGCTGGAATACCGACTGGCGTGGTTGCTGGACGAGTAGTATGTGGGTATCAGGCGTGTGGGTCTCCATGCATAGGTGTTGCTGAACCACAGCCCATCGTGCTCAACGCCCTGGTCGTAGTTGACATGGGCCATACGACCCTCGCCGTCCATGAACACAAAGCGGTTGTCGCCGATGTAGTCAGCAACCATGGTCAGGAACGACTCGTTGTGTATGAGCGTGGGGTGGTCATGCACAGGGTCAGCAAGGTAGGTCTTGATGAAGTGCCAAGTGTCGGACTTGGTGGTGTCGGCGGCATTGCCAGTCTTTAGCACGCCGTTGTGCATCATGGCAACATAGCCAGGGACAACATCGTAGGGGTGGCAGTTGATGAGGTCGGTGTCGCCGTGCGTAGTCCAGCGGAAGTGGATGGCCAACTCGCGGTCATCGTTGGGTAGCTTGGTGATGAACGCAGTCGCATCGGCAAGACTCTTGGGCAGAACCTTGACGACCTTCAACCCCTTGGTTGTTGAGTACATGATGCCGATACCATCGGGGTTCGATGAGTAGATGTCGGAGATGAGACCATTGGTCTCGAGCAGGGTCGAGCGGATTTTGGCAGACTTGCCAGTGATGATGAGACACATAGTGATTTTTCCTTGATTGTTATTTGATTAAACGCGGTCAACACAAGCCAGCTCAGCGGGCGCGGCATTCTTGGCAGTGGCACGACGACGAACGCCATACCAGTCGGCAAGGTTGGGATAGGTGTTGTTGGTGGTACGCAACCACTTGATGAAGCTCGAGTAGTCAAGGTCGCGGTAGCTTGCGACACGGCAGAACATGACAGCGGCATGGGTGAACTCGATCTGCGCCAACAAACGCTCACGCTTGAGAGACGAGCGGAAGATGCGAAGCTCGATGGTGTTGAAGTTGCGCTCACCGACATACTCCACACCCAAGCGGTCAGCCTCGGAACGCTTCAAGCAGGTCGTGTTGACCATGCGGTAGCGGCGTGTGCTCTTGCCCTTGATGGCGTGCTTGGGGTTGTCGAGGATGCTCTGCTCTTCTGCCGCGCAGTACTCACGCGCTTGCTTGTCCACAGAGGGGTGGCGACCAGCGATACGGCGAATGAAGTCCACATTGGTGCTGGCATTGATGAGCATCAGGAACTTGCCAAGCGTCATCGCAGTGAACGCACGAGAGTCGATGTGTACATGCATACCGCACGCACTGTCGCCGTTGTGCCCACGCACATCCCAGGCAGAGAACTGCGAAGGCACACCTGCGGTAAACCAATCGCCGAAGCGCTTGATGTGCTCGCTCAGTTTGCGCGGTGCAGTCACGACCTCGAAGCCGCCGCTGGGCAGCGAACCATCAGACTTGCATACGCAGTAGTCTTCGTCAAGTGCTTCGCGCATAAGCTCAACCGCACTGCTGATAGACCCCTCTGTTGACATCTCCAACTCGACACCCATGAGGAAGTCACCGAAAGGCGAAGACACGAAGCTGGTGTCCTTTGCCACAAAGTCTGTGACCACCGTCATGTAGCTCATCAGGCGATTGGGTTCCTCGTCGCGGTCGTAGTCACCATCGTCCTCGTCATAGTCGCTCTCTGCTAACTCTTCGTCGCGGTCGTATGAGTAGTACGCTTGCTCACGCTCAGACCAGTGTGCATCGTCTGACTGCCAGTACTCTTCCGCGTCTTCGATCCATACTGCGCGGTCGTCACGGCACGACTCACACCATGTACGCATACGCCCATTCTCACGCACCTCGCAGGTATCGTGCGCGTGCACCACATGATTGCAGTAGGTAAACTCCAGGTCAGTGTGTACGCCTGCATTGCTCAGCGCGGACTCAATAGCAGGGAACGCTTCAACCATGCGATTCATCAGGTGACCATCGCTGTGGTCTGCAAACCAGCTATCGAACTCATCCGCATCCTGGTCTTTGATGGCCTCGCGCACCTTGCGACCAAGCTCGGCGTAGTGTTGACGCATACGCATGAATTGCGACTGGTCAATGCGTATGCCTTTGTAGTCTGCCCTGCCCTCTCGTGCCTGATCTAGCCCCAGCTTGATGCGTGCGTTGCGTTTGATGCGATCTACCCGTGCGCTAATCAGCGTGGACTTGCGTCCGTAGAATGGAGAGTCCAGCAAGCCAAGCAGTCTTTGTTGTAACGCGTAGCCCTCGATGTCGAACCATGCACGCTCCGCTTGTGTCAGCGGCTTGACGACATACGACGCGTCGTCAAACGCAACGCTCCATGTGTTGTTGTCGATCATGTACTGCATAGCTTCGTCCAAGCTGGTGTGTGACAAGACTGAATTAATATCAGAGTAAGAGCGACTGAGCCACGGGGACTCAATGCCTGCACTGCGCGTTGCTTCAACGAAGCAGGTGTTCGGGTTGTTGAACAGACAGGGGTTGGATACGCCCTTGATGGCAAGCCACACGCGCGTGTTGAATGCTTCGGCTACAAACACATGGCGGTGCTTGATGTGGTTGATGTTTGTTGCGTCAAGCTCGTCGTTGACGAAAGTAAATGTTGCGTGATAGATTTTCATGTTGCTTTCTCCGGTTTTAAGTTTTGGTTTTGCCTGTATCCGACAGGCGGCGGTTTGTGGGAGAGAAACCTCTCCCGATTACTGCAAGTGATTTTCAAGGCGGTTCAAGATACACATAGCGATGTCTTGATCGTTCATCAGCAGTGCACCTTGCACTTCAATCACCAAGTCGAGCAGCATCTTGCGTTCAGCATCAGCCAGGGCGGACTGCGCGTCTTCTCTGTCGATCAGGTCTTGGTACGAGTCCATGACCGCGTAGTGGTGTGCGTCTAGTCCTTTCATGTTGTCTCTCCTTGTGTTGCTTCGTTAACCAGCTTGTGTGCTAGGTTCAGCGCCATCGTGGCCACCACCATGGCGATGGCTTTCTCTGATCCGCTGAATCGCTCGCAGTACGCCATTAATTCATCGAGTGAATCGGGCGTGGCCACAAAGTTTGTTGTTGGTATTGGGTTCTTCATTTGCTCTTCCTGTGTTAGTTGTTCTATGTCCCACGCCATGTCGGGTCTGCCATGAAACAGGCGTACCAGTTGTCCTTCTTTGATGTCATAGGTAATCATTGCACTTCCTCCATATGAAACTCTTCTTCAACACGAGACGACACGACATTTATCGAGGCGTGCTCACCAATGATTTGCTTGCCCTCAGCAAACACATAGTCCACGGGTTGTTTGCGCTCGCGCATCTCTGCGAGTACCGCATCGCACATAGAGTCAGACAATCCCTTGGGCATGACCAGCGCGAACCAGTCGAATGGTTCAGCGTTGTACCCGTACGGGGCAAAGGGGTTCTTGGCGTATCCGTAGATACGCAGGACTGTTACTTTCATTTGCTTTATTCCTTTTCATAACTCAGTATGTCTTCACGCAACACTTGCACAGGGTAGTGCCCGTTGACTATCTCCAGTATCAAAGCGGTCAAATCGTGCACTTTCAATGTGTCCGACCCCATCCATGCGTAGAACTGGTCTTCAGTTACAAACTTTCTTTCAGTCATTTGCTTTCTCCAACAGGCTATGGTGAAAGCTGTGCGCGGCGTAGCCCAATGCCGAGTACAGCGTGGGAGAGAAATCTCTCCCGTGAATGTTCCATGAATGTTCCCCCTGACACCCGTCAAGGTCACAGCCCATGCCAGGTCGTGGGCACAGGTTCGCCCTGGGACAGATGCTTGATGATGTCAAGCGCTTGACTGATTTTCGCTACGCGGTCTTTGTCCCCCTCGGACTGCGCCCGCCCCAGGTCTTTGAGGGTGCGCCTGAGTAAGCGGTCTTTTTGCTTGCCGTGCAGGATTACTGGCACTGTCCGCTCGAATGGGCGCTTGCGCTTTGCCCGTACCACGGGCGGTATGGCATCAAATAGCGTGACTACCCTCTCGCGGATGTGCGCTGGTACATGGTCGCACCAGTGTGTGCGCTCTGGGTACAGTTGCATGGGTGTCTCAGATTTTTCCCGCTTCAACAACTCTAGCCTGCCGCGCAGTGTGTCGAGCACCTGGATGTAGGCTTGCAGTGCAAGCGTGCGAGCATCCCCAGATTTTGCCGATTTGTAGCCCAGCATGGAGCGCACGACCTTGCGCTCGTGGATGAGTGGTGCGAGGAATTCACCCCAGGTGTGGTCAAGCTGGCGCTTGTGTGCACGCTTGACCTTGAGATTTTTCCGCATTTCGCGCACTTGTGCTTTTATCCGCTCGATTGTTTCGGGCGAGTCGTGCCGTCTGCTTAGTGCGTTGTGCAGGTCGCGCTCGCCCATGTGGGCGTAGCTTGATAGTCCTTTTGGCATGATGTGTCCTTTTTCGGTCTGTAAGTATCCGTGATTAGAGCAACTTTCCCCCCGCGTGGACAGTTGCAAGTGCTTGATTGTACTGCGTTAGTCGAGCTACTGTCCACACTATACATCTGTTTGGGAAGTGATACACAGCCTTTGACAGATTGTCAAGCGCGGTCAAAACAGCGGGAGTTAGCAAGATGATAAACCCGGCAATTCTGAACGCGCACGAGTACACATCTCTATATCTATATCTATATAAATATAGATAGATAGATAGGACAGTGTGTGTCCGTGCCGCATACGAATCAACCACTTACGCTTGTCCAAGCGGGGGGAAAGTGTATCTAATCTGGGATACCTATTTTTGTGCCTATTTTTTAGGCAGTTTGTGCACCGAGTTGGTGCGGAATGGGTATTCCGATGGATTCGAGGTAGCTGGCGCAGACTTCTGCGCTTGTGTGAAGGCGTGCTTCACGCCCCACGCAAGTCTCCCACATCTGCACTTCGCGCCAGCGTTTGCCGCCCCTCTCAAGGCAGGGGATGTAGGACTTGATGACCACTCCATTGATGGTCAGGTTGGTGTGCTTTTTCATGGTGCTTCTCCAATTGCGGGAGAGGTTTCTCTCCCAGGGTTCTGCAAGGCGCAGGGTTGCCCAGCAAGCACAGCACGCTGTGCTTGCGGAAGTTCCTATCGCAGACGATACATACGGCGCACGAAGCGCAGGCGGCGCAAGCCGTTTTCGGTTGACCACACAGGGATTGCGCGGGTGCTCAAGGTGCGGTTGGTGTGGCGTTGTTTCATGACATCCGCTCCACTAGATAGCCTTCTTCCTTGTAAACCAAGGCTTCCATGACGGGGACATTCTCAATCCAGCGGGCTTGCTGGGGTAGGTAAACACGATACATGATGATTCTCCAGATAGCGGACAGGATCGTCCCCACAGAGCACCCTTGTGGGATGCGCTGTAAGAATTCCCGTTGGACAGGAAAAGAAACAGCGGCATGGATAGCCGCTGTCACTCGGGAGAGAAATCTCTCCGGGATTACTCGAAGGTGATCTGAGCCAAGGCGCGATCGACCAAGGCGTTGATCTGCTCACGGGTCAGACCCTTGAACAGCTCGACTGCCTGCTCAACCTTGACCTTGGGCACAGCCACACGAGCGTGGCTCTTGGTAGGTACATCCTCGGTGATGGGGCGAATGATGTGATAGCGGAACTTCGAGTAGCCCTTGTAGTAGGCATCCTGTGCATCCTTGGTTCGCTCGTCCCGAGTCTGGGAGAGAATTCTCTCCGCCGCTTTCGCTTTGCACTCTGTGTAACCCATGATGAACTGCACAAGGCAGTCGTGCATCAGTTGCTCTTGTTGCTCAGGCGTGGACTTGGTGTAGTCCTTGTGAGCCTGTGTAGTTGCTTTCCGTGTCAGGCGTTCTGCTTGACCCAGCGCAAAGAACAAGGCAGTGGTTGTGATTGCTTTCGATTGGTTCATGTTACTTCTCCAGTTAGTTTAAGGATGCCCTCGGGGTTTCCCCCTTGGACACTTCCAGTATCACATGACGGGGTTTTAAACATGGTCTAGAACCCCATCCCTGAACCCCACCATACCCCCACCAACCCATATATAAACCAGACATACCAGCCAGCCAGAACACTGTTTCACAACCATAAATCAATCTTTTGTAATACTTAACCACTACCCCCATAAATTTTTTAAAAAATTCTATAAAACCCTTGTCCAACGATTGACACAAGCAACAACACCTCCCAAAACAAAAAAATCCCCTGACCGTTGCCAGTCAGGGGATGAAGTGGGGGATAATCACAAACCCCCGGAGGAGAAGCAAATGAACAATTTTGCTGATTGGCCGTAGGCCAACTGACAACTGCTTGCACACTTACCGGGATTGAGTGTACATTAGCCCCATCGCAGGTTCAAGGGCTTATGCGCGTATGCTGGATCACTTAATAGATTTCTCCCCCGAGGTGAGCGCTCACCAAGGGAAAAGCGTTGCCGTAAACAAACTGTCCCCGACAGATTTGATAGACGCCAAAATAAAAACCGCTGACTGGCTCAAGGGGTTGGGGGCTACTGACACCGACGACGTTGTGGCGCAAGCGGAAATTGACGCAGCTAGGGCTTCGTTTAACGGATTGGTTGCCGCCGCCCCCGCCGAGATCACGCACAAACACCTGTCCCAAGTAAAGACCCCCGCTGCGGTACAACACTTGGTGGGCATGCTGTCTGCATACGACTGGGAGTTTGTGGAACGCGCCAAAGAGATTCGTGGCTACACCGTGGCCAAACTGTTGGAAGAAGCAGAGAACCCCAACGCCAACATCCGCCTGAAGGCGCTTGGTCTTTTGGGAAAAATCACGGAAGTGGGGCTGTTCACCGACAAGATCGAGGTCAAGAAGGAGTCTTTGAGCGACGACGAGATCGACCAGAAGATCAAAGATAAGCTCAGCAGGTTCATGGGCGTCACAGACGCGTCCGTAATCGAAGATATAGAAGTTAGTACTCACACACCCACGGCTGATGAAGCTCAACGACCTGACGCTCTCCCCAACTGAGATCGCCGCCATTCAAAAGGCGCTCCCGACCCTCTCTATCAAGGAGAAGATGGAGCTGTTTGACATGCTGGAAGAGCGCGAGAAGCGCTACGGAGTGGCAGCAGCACGCCAAGACATGATTTCCTTTGCCAAACGGGTCTATCCGGGGTTCAAAGTGGGTCCGCACCACAGGAAACTGGCCAAAATCTTCACCGATGTGATTGAAGGACGCAAAAACCGGGTCATCATCAACATTGCCCCCCGTATGGGCAAGTCAGAATTTAGTTCTTACCTGTTCCCAGCCTTCTTTCTAGGGAAATACCCTAATAAGAAGATCATTATGGGCACGCACACCGCGTCTTTGTCGGAAGACTTTGGCCGCAAGGTGCGCAATTTGATTGACAGCGAGGAGTACCGTGAACTTTTTCCCCAAACAGTTGTTGCCGATGACCAAAAAGCTGCTGGAAAATGGGGTACTGGTGCTGGGGGTCAGTATTACGCTGCTGGTGTCGGTGGCGCTCTTGCTGGTCGGGGGGCCGATCTGTTTGTTATTGATGATCCTCACTCGGAACAAGACGTAAAAGCCAACAGTCGTCTAGCGTTTGACACGGCGTGGAGTTGGTTCCAGACTGGCCCACTCCAGCGCTTGATGCCGGGGGGCGGAATCATTGTGGTGATGACCCGCTGGGGCAAACTGGACCTGACCGGGCGGCTGATTGACTACCAAACCAAGAATCCCGAAGCACCGCCGTGGGAGATTGTGGAGTTGCCTGCCATACTGAACGAAGGCACGGACGACGAGAAGTCCCTGTGGCCAGAGCAGTGGCCACTGAAAGCGTTGAAGTCGGCCAAAGCGTCAATCGACCCCCAGTACTGGAACGCCCAGTACATGCAGCAGCCCACCAGCGACAATGCGGCCATCATCTCCAGAAAGAATTGGCGCATCTGGGAGGGGGAAGAGCCGCCCACCTGTGAGTACATCATCCAGTCATGGGACACTGCGTTTGAAGCCAAGACCAGCGCTGACTATTCCGCCTGTACGACTTGGGGTGTGTTCTACAACGAGGAGGAGAACGATGCTGCGCAGGTCATACTGCTCGATGCGTTCAAGGACAGGATGCAGTTTCCTGAGTTAAAGGCCACCGCGCTCAAGCACTACAAGGAGTGGGAGCCAGATGCGTTCATCGTGGAAAAGAAGGCCGCAGGAGCGCCACTGATACAAGAGTTGCGCAGGATGGGCATACCCGTGCAAGAGACCAACCCCAGCCGGGGCAACGACAAAGTGGTGCGTCTAAACGCTGTTGCAGATTTGTTCACTTCGGGTACAGTCTGGGCACCTGACACACGCTGGGCTAGGGAGGTCATCGAGGAGGTGGCGTCCTTCCCCAACGGAGAAAATGATGACTACGTGGACACGACTTCTCAGGCGTTGCTGCGGTTTCGCCAAGGCGGGTTCATCAGTTTGAACACCGACGAGAAAGACGACCCCATCTACTTCCGCCGTAAGGCGGCGTATTATTAAGGACAGACATGGCAACCAATATCGACAAAGCGCTTTACCAACAGCCCCAAGGCATCGACGAGCTGGGGGAGCAAGAGGAGCCGCTTGAGATTGAGATCATTGACCCCGAAGAAGTCAACATCCACGCGGGGGACTTGGAGTTGTCAATAAAGCCCGGTGACGAAGAAGATGACACGTTCAACGAGAACTTGGCCGAGGACATGGACCAGTCTGCCATCGAGTCTATGGCGGGAGACCTGTGTGGTGACATTGAGAATGACAAGAACTCCCGCAAGGACTGGGAGAAAGCCTATACAGAGGGGCTGAAACTACTGGGTCTTCAGTATGAGGAGCGCACGGAGCCGTGGAACGGAGCGTCTGGCGTGTTCCACCCAATGATTACCGAAGCCGTTGTGCGCTTTCAGTCTGAGACGATCACGGAGACATTTCCCGCGCAAGGCCCGGTGCGGACCAAGATACTGGGTAAACAGACCCCAGAGAAACAAGAAGCGGCTATCCGTGTCGAGTTCGACATGAACTACGAGCTGACCGAAGTGATGCGCGAATTCAGGCCAGAGCACGAGCGCATGCTGTGGAGCCTGCCAGCCACTGGTAGCGCGTTCAAAAAGGTGTACTACGACCCAAGCCTTGGCCGTCAGGTGTCGATGTTTGTGCCTGCTGAAGACATCATCCTGCCCTACGGGGCCACGGATTTGGACACCTGCTACCGCGTCACCCATGTGATGCGCAAGACCAAAAATGAGATTGTGAAACTCCAGCAAGCTGGGTTCTACCGCGACATTGAGTTGCCCGATCCGTCCAAAGAACAAACCAACATCCAGAAAGCCAAGGACAAAGAGACCGGGTTTAGCGATTTGAACGACGAGCGCTATATCATCTATGAGTGCCACGTTGACTTGGATTTGGACGGGTACGAGGACACCGATGGGGACGGGGAAGAAACTGGTATTGGGTTGCCATACGTAGTTACCCTTATAAAAGGAACCAATGATGTGTTGGCCATCCGCCGTAACTGGAAGGAAGACGATGACCTGCGACTCAAGCGACAGCACTTTGTCCACTACCAATACATCCCCGGATTTGGGGCTTATGGCTTTGGTCTTTTCCACCTCATCGGTGGGTTTGCCAAGTCTGCGACCAGCATCATGCGCCAGCTTGTCGATGCGGGTACGCTCTCAAACCTTCCCGGAGGACTCAAGTCTCGAGGACTTCGCATTAAGGGTGATGACACACCGATTCAACCCGGTGAGTTCCGAGACGTAGACATCGGCTCTGGAGCGCTTAGAGACAACATCCTGCCCCTGCCCTACAAAGAGCCAAGCAGCGTTCTGTACCAGTTGTTGGGGACCATCGTAGAAGAAGGCAGGCGCTTTGCCGCTACGGCGGATATGAAGGTCTCGGACATGAGCGCACAAGCGCCCGTGGGCACAACTCTGGCGTTGCTTGAAAGACAACTGAAGGTGATGTCGGCTGTTCAGGCCCGGTTGCACTACAGCTTCAAACAAGAACTACAACTGCTGGCCGGGCTGATTCGGGACTACACGGACCCCGAGTACGACTATGACCCAGACAAGTCCAACCGCCGCGCCAAGCAAGAGGACTACAACCACGTTGACATCATTCCGGTGAGCGACCCTAACGCGGCCACCATGAGCCAGCGGGTTGTGCAGTACCAAGCCGTCATCCAGATGGCACAGATGGCCCCCGACATCTACGACTTGCCCCAGTTGCACCGCCAGATGCTGGCTGTGCTGGGGATAAAAGACGCAGACAAGCTCGTGCCCCTGCCTGACGACCAGAAACCGAAAGACCCCGTGTCTGAGAACATGGCTGCGCTTAAGATGGAGCCGCTCAAAGCGTTCTTCTATCAAGACCATGAGTCGCACATCAAGGTGCACATGATGGCCATGCAAGACCCCATCGTCATGCAGTTGATCGGCCAAAACCCCAAGGCACCGCAGATTCAAGCGGCCATGATGGCGCACGTTGCCGAGCACGTAGGGTTTGCGTATCGCCAAAAAATTGAGCAGCAGCTTGGCATGCCCCTGCCCCCACCAGAAGAGAAACTGCCACCGCAGATTGAAGTGGCTCTGTCAGGGATGATGGCGCAGGCCGCGCAGCAAGTGCTCCAGCAAAACCAACAGCAAGCTGCCCAGCAGCAAGCGCAGCAGCAAGCCCAAGACCCCGTGCTTCAGGCGCAGCAAAAAGAACTGGCCATCCGCGAGCGTGAAGTCAACATCAAGGAACAGGAAGTTCAAGGCAAACTGGCCATCGAGAACAAGAAGTTGCAAATTGACGCTACGGCAAAAGCGGGCAAGTACCAGATGGACAAAGAAGAGCAAAAGCTCAAGTCAATAGAGAACATGGGCAAGTTCGAAATGGCTAAAAAAGAACAACAGACCAACAACATGCAAAGGATGGGGGATGCCCTACTGCGTGCGGATGAGCAACTGTTTAAGCGCAAAGAAACCAACCAACGAAAGGAAACCCCTAAAGAATGATTCAAGATTTCGCACGCGTATTGCGCGAACAAATACGCACCGACATGAACAACTACGCAGACGACTGCGCTGGTGGTGCGTGTCGCAATTTTGACGAGTACCAAAAACTTTGCGGAACCATTCAGGGTCTGGCTATCGCAGAGCGTTACATCATCGACCTTGCAGAGAAAGTTGAAAAATCCAATGAGTGAACTCGTACTTGAACCGGGGCAATTTGCCCTGCCTGAAGCAATCCAGCCCATCAATGCCCCGGCAGAAGACGCAGAAAACGACGAGAAAGCAACCATGCTGCCAGAGCCGACAGGCTGGAAGCTGCTGTGTGCGGTGCCCGACATATCTGAAAAGATTGAAGGTACTGATCTCGATCTGGTTAAAGCATCATCCGTCATGCGCCAAGAAGAACACGCCACAACTGTTCTATTTGTGCTCAAGGTCGGCCCTGACGCATACAAAGACACCACCAAGTTCCCCGCAGGCGCGTGGTGCAAGGCAGGAGACTTTGTGCTGGTACGCACGTACTCTGGTACGCGCTTCAAAATTTTTGGTAAGGAGTTTCGCTTGATAAATGACGATCAAGTCGATGCTGTTGTGCAAGACCCTCGCGGCTTAACCCGCGCTTGAAGGAGTAGATATGGCTGAACAATTCAGGTTCCCCGATGAACTGGAAGACGAAAAGACCCCCAAGGTTGAAGTGTCTGTGGACGATGGAGATGTAGAAATCGAAGTCGTTGATGACACACCTATCCAAGACAGGGGCCGCAAGCCCTTGGAACGGGAGGTGGAAGACCCAACCGACGATGAAATTGAGACCTACTCCGATAAAGTCAAAGGACGCATCAAGGAGTTGACCCACGCCCGTCATGACGAGCGCCGGGCCAAAGAATCCACAATGCGTGAGAAGCAAGAACTCGAGCGTCTTGCACAGCAACTCATTGACGAGAACAAAAGACTAAAACAATACGTCTCAAATGGCACTGAGCAGTACACCACAATGGCTAAAAGTGCAGCGGAAGCTGAACTTGAGAAAGCACGGCGGCAGTACAAGGATGCACAGGAAGCGTTTGACACTGATGCCATCATTGCCGCCCAAGAAGCACTGACTGATGCCAAATGGAAGTTGGAGCAAGCGAAAACTTTTCGCCCACCCTCTTTACAAACGGAAGAATATGCAGTACAAACTAGGCAAAGCGCACCCGAACAAGCGCAACCAGACGAAAAAACCCTGCGCTGGCAGGCTAAAAACCAGTGGTTTGGTTCAAACGGGTTCGAAGAAGTCACCAGCTACGCACTAGGGCTGCATCAGAAGCTAGTCAACAACGGGGTAGACCCCCGCACTGAAGAATATTTCGAGCAAATTGATGCTCGCGTGAAGTCGAAGTTCCCCGAAGTTTTCGGTGGTGCAGAAGACAAGCCAAGGTCGGGAGATTCCCCAAGACGACCTGCTGCCGTTGCAGCTCCCGCGACCCGTTCGTCGGGAGCCAAGAAAGTCCAATTAACGCAGACCCAAGTAGCATTGGCGAAGAAGTTTGGATTAACCCCGCAGCAGTACGCTGCTCAAGTAGCAAAGTTGGAGAATCAAAATGGCTGAAAACCGTACCCCCCGTGACCTTGTGTCGCGCGACAAGCAAACTCGTTATGTGTATACGCCGTCCTCGGCACTGCCTGACCCCACTCCGGAGCCGGGATATGTGTACCGTTGGGTAGCTACACACGTATTAGGGCAAGCTGAACCCACCAACGTGTCTCGAAAGATGCGCGACGGTTGGGAGCCAGTCAAGGCAGAAGATCATCCGGAATTGATGATTGAAGGTAGTGCAAAGACCGGGAACGTGGAGATTGGCGGGCTCATGCTCTGCAAAATGATCGCCGAAAAAGCACGCGCACGGGATGATTATTACGACCGACAAGCACAAAACCAGATGGAATCGGTGGACAACCACTTCATGCGAAACAATGATCCTCGTATGCCCTTGTTTGCGGACCGCAAGTCCACAGTCAGCGGCGGCAAAGGGTTTGGTTCAGGTTCTAAGTAAACAAGGAGTCCTTAAATGGCATCAGTAGCATCCCCATACGGGCTAAAACCCGTGAATGAGCTGGGTGGCACACCATACGCAGGTGCAACCCGTTCTTATCTCATCGACCCCGCAGGCACGGCCTCGAGCATTTACAACGGTTCGCCCGTGTATGTGAATGCGTCTGGCTATCTGGCTGTGGCCACCGCAACTGGCGCTGATGCGACCACCAACGGCTTTCCTACTGGCACCGCTAACACGGGCATCGTAGGTGTGTTTGTTGGCTGTTCTTACATCAACACCCAAGGCCAAGTGATCTACGCTCAGTACTACCCCACGGGTGTGACTGGTGTGGTTAATGCCTACGTTGTGGATGATCCCGGCGTTGTGTTCCAAGTCCAGTCCGCTGGCACTGTGGCACAAACTGCACTGGGCGCAAACGTGTTCTTCTCAACCAGCGCTGTGTCAACTGGCAGCACAACCACAGGTAACTCTACGGCTTCTGTCGTGGCAGGTTCCTCGGCTGTGACCACCACCGCAGCATTCCGTGTTGTTGGGTTCGTTAATATGCAAGGTTTCTCGACTGTGGGCGACGCCTACACCGATATTCTGGTCAAAATTAACCCCGGCTATCACTCATTTACCAACGCAGTTGGCCTGTAAGGAGTAACTCAAAATGGCAATTTCACGCGCACAACTACTTAAAGAGTTGCTCCCTGGTCTGAACGCTTTGTTCGGTTTGGAATACGCTCGCTACGGCGAAGAGCACAAAGAAATCTACGAAACTGAGAAATCAGAGCGTAGCTTCGAAGAAGAGACCAAGCTTGCTGGTTTCGGTGCTGCTCCCGTCAAGAACGAGGGTTCCGCTATTTCCTACGACAATGCGCAGGAAGCGTTCACCGCCCGTTACAACCACGAAACCATCGCCCTGGGCTTCTCGATCACTGAAGAAGCGGTCGAAGATAACTTGTACGACAGCCTGTCTGCTCGTTACACCAAAGCCTTGGCCCGTGCGATGTCCTACACCAAGCAAGTTAAAGCCGCATCCGTTATCAACAACGGTTTCAACGGTTCTTTCCTGGGTGGTGACGGCGTGACCTTGTTCGGTAACAACAGTTCCAGCGTTCGCGTTGGCCACCCCTTGGTTAATGGCGCGGTTAACTACAATAGCCCCACCACTGGCGTGGACTTGAACGAAACCTCCTTGGAAAATGCCGTGATTCAAATCGCTGCATGGACCGATGAGCGCGGTCTGTTGATCGCCGCCAAGCCCCGCAAGATGGTCATCCCCCCAGCACTGATGTTCGTTGCCAAGCGTTTGCTTGACACTGAACTGCGTGTTGGCACCACTGACAACGACATCAACGCGTTGAAACAGATGGGTGCGATTCCTGAAGGCTACACCGTCAACCACTTCTTGACCGACACGAACGGCTGGTATTTGATTACCGACGTTCCCAACGGCATGAAGCATTTCGAGCGTATGCCTTTGGCTAACTCGATGGACGGTGATTTTGACACTGGCAACGTTCGCTACAAGGCCCGTGAGCGTTACAGCTTTGGATGGAGCGATCCGCTCGGGATGTGGGGTTCTGCCGGAGCTTAATACTCTGGTATGTAGAAAAGGGGGCTTCGGCCCCCTTTTCTTTTTGTGCTATATTACCTGTGTCGTAACACAGGAGGGCATCATGGAGTACCCAAAAACAAGAGCGGAAGCCAAAGCCGCAGGCGCTAAGTACTATTTCACTGGGCAACCGTGCAAACACGGCCATGTTGCTTTACGAAAAACCAAAGGCGCGTGTATTGAATGTTTGAAAGCGGAATGGGAAAAAGGCAATGAGACTCGTGCGGAATATTTTTGTGAGTACAACCGATCTGACGCAGGGATAGAAGCCAAACAGGAGTACTACAAACGAAATCGAGGGGCCGTAATTGCTCGCGCACAGGCAAGACCTTCAGAAGAAAAAAGGGCGTATAGGGCTGCGTGGAAAGCAAACAACGCCGATCAAGTTTTGGCGGACAACAAAGTTCGCCGCCGTAAGCACCGCCAAGCCACTCCGCCTTGGATCACTCGAAAACAAAAATCGGAAATTCGGCAGCTCTATCAAATTGCCATAACCATGTCTAGAACCACTGGTGAGCGCTATGTGGTAGATCACATCGTCCCGTTAAGGTCTGATTTTGTGTGTGGGCTGCATGTGCCTTGGAACCTGCGGGTAATCACCCAAGAGGAGAATTTGAAGAAGTCAAACAAGCTGCTTGACACGCCCCAAGAATAGTGTATATTGCAACCATTCCGGGAAACCCGGTGTATCAAACAGTCCCGGCTGACTGTCATGCAAGATTGATACGCCTTAACGCATGGAGAAATTCTCATGGGATTCGCAACTCACCTTGGCCCCTGGTTGTTGGGCACTGTTAAAAACACCACTGGCACCACTGCTGGCACCATTCGCAATATGGGCGCTACGATTGTTTCTCAGTCGTACACCGCAGCCACAGCCACTATTTTGGCGTCCCCCACCGCAGTACAGATGTTCACTCTGCCTGCTGGCGCACAAATCATGCGTTTTGACATTTATGTGATTACTGCTTTAACTGGTGCCACTAACTGCGGCGTAGTTATTGGAACGAGCGGCACATCCAACTTCTACATGACTTCTGTTAACAGTGGAACTTCTGCTGTTCAAGTCTCTCCTGCAACGATTGCTGCTGCAACACAAGCGGCTAAAACCAACAACGTAGGAACCACTGACGCAATCATCTACGGCACGTTTACAGCGGCTACGGCTGATGCAACTGCTGGTTCAGTAGTTGTGTCGGTCACATACACTGTCCGTGATTCTGACGGTTCTGCTAACCCCAGCCAAGGTTAATTGATCTAGGGGGCTTCGGCCCCCGCTTTTTAAAGGATTGATTATGGCAATGCAAACAGACGTTAAATCAGCACACCTAAATGTGACTGGTATTGCGGTTAACCAAGGAACCCGCTTGCGGGGGCTTTTCTACACCAGCGGCACTTCTGCTGGCACGCTCAATATTTGGGACACCCTCAGTGCAGTGACGGCCATTACGTCATACACGCGAACAGGCACCACCATCACCGTCACTTTGGCAAGCCACGGGCTTACCACGGGAGACCAAATTGGTTTGAGTTTTAGTTCTGGTACAGGCGGCTACGGGACAAACGGTACGTACATCGTTACTGTTTTGACTTCCAGCACTTACACCGTGACTGACATCAACTCGGGCACGATCACCTCGGGCACGGGCGGAACGCAGACGGTTGCTGGTGGGCGGTGGTTGTTCTCTTTGGATACGGCTGCGCAAACAACTTCTGGCCAACCCGGCATAACCAGCGTGCTGATTCCCGGCGAAGGCATCGTTGCTCGAACAGGGCTTTATTGTCAAATGGGTACGGCGGGGACAAACCAAAACGGCGTAACAGTCTTTTATGGCTAAGTCCCCTGCATGGCAACGCAAGGAAGGCAAATCGGAGAAGGGCGGATTGAACGCCAAAGGCCGAGCTTCCTACAACAAAGCCAACCCCGGCAAGCCGGGTTTGAAAGCACCGCAGCCAGAGGGCGGCAGCAGGCGCGACTCTTTCTGTGCAAGGATGACTGGGATGAAGAAGAAACTTACATCCGAGAAGACAGCCAAAGACCCAAACAGTCGGATTAACAAGAGCCTGCGGGCTTGGAAGTGCTGACATGGAAATGGCTATTTGGAACGCAATCTTGACAGCGTTTTTGGCGTTGTTGGGCTGGAATCTGAAAGACAAAGCGGATGAGATCAAACGTCTTCAAATTTTGATTAATAGAACGCGTGAAGAGATGCCCAAAGAGTACGTGACCAAGGTAGACTTGCACACGGACATCAACAGGATAATGGACAGACTGGACAGGTTAGAGAACAAGATTGACCTGTTTATCAAGGAGCAACGCAGTGCCCTCGGTTAGCGCAAAACAGCACAGGTTCATGGCGGCGGTGGCGCACAGTCCATCGTTTGCCAAGAAGGCAGGAGTCCCACAATCCGTGGGCAAGGATTTCTCAAACGCCGACAAAGGCAAGACTTTTAAAAAAGGTGGTGATACTATGGCTAAAGCAAACCCTTTCATGGAAATGATTGCTAAGAAAAAAGCAATGGGCACAAAGAAGATGGCTTCTGGTGGCATCACCAGCGCCAAAATGGGCAGTGTCAAGACTGGTGCTCCCAGCCGTGACGGCGTTGCTACCAAAGGCAAAACCAAGGGCACCATGGTCAAGATGGCTGGTTCTACACCCCTGGGCATGAAGCGCGGCGGCAAAGCCGCTTGCTGAGATGATGGCCAGCCGTGGGATGGGCGACATCAGCCCATCCAAAATGCCCAAAGGCGTTCGAAAAGAACGCCGTGACGATACCGACTTCAAGCAGTACAAAGAAGGCGGGAAAGTCAATGCTGCTGGCAATTACACCAAGCCCTCGCTTCGCAAGCGGATTGTGTCCCAGGTAAAAGCTGCGGCCACACAGGGCACGGGCGCAGGCCAATGGTCAGCCCGTAAGGCACAGCTTGTGGCCAAGAAGTACAAAGCGGCTGGAGGAGGTTATCGTGACTGAACACACAAAAGACTGTTTAATTGGCGAAGCAGGACAGTGCACTTGCGACGCAATAACGGACAAAGAAATAGATGCTGAATTGCTTGAAAAAGAAGAGGCAAAAGATTGAAACCGCCGCAGACTTCTCTCAGAGCTTGGGGTGACCAGAAATGGCGCACCAAGTCGGGGAAGCCTTCGTCAAAGACGGGGGAGCGGTATCTTCCAGAAGCGGCAATCAAAGCGCTCAGTCCTTCTGAGTACGCGGCTACCACCAAAGCCAAACGGGCGGGTAAGGCGGCAGGTAAACAGTTTGTGGCGCAACCCAAGAGCATTGCGAAAAAAACAGCGGGGTTTAGATAATGGGCGGTGGTGGTCAACAAATGATGGGGCAGGTGGGACAGGCTGTGCAAGGCGGCATGTCTCAGGGGTCTTCGACGACTCCTTCTGCACCCGCCGCTCCTGTGGGCAATGCGTATGCAGCCCCCGTCTCGCTTCCTGCACAACTGCCCGAAAGTTACCAAGACGACAGAATGCGTAGTCCGCAGGAGCAACAGCCGTTTCCACAGCAACAACAGCAACCATCTTGGCAGCAGAATCCTGAGTGGCAAGGTTACCAAAGCCAGATGCAGGATTTACAAAACAAGATGCAGACGTATCAGCGCCAGTATCAGCCGCCACAGATGCAGCAACAGCAAAATGACTATCAGCCCCGTGGCCGTGGAGGTTGGGGCTATGGTGGCCGTGGAGGTGGTAGCTTTGGGCAACAGCAAGGGCCGTTTCAAGGCAGCGGCTTGGCTGGACTTTTAGGCGCTTTTGGTGGTAACAGCATGTTTAAAAACGGCGGTAAGGTCGAATAATGGCAGTCACCTCTGGACAATCAGGCTTTAACCTCGACCTCACCGAGCTGGTCGAGGAGGCGTTTGAACGGGCGGGGTCCGAGTTGCGCACGGGGTATGACCTCAAAACAGCACGGCGGTCACTGAACTTACTGTTTGCTGACTGGGCCAATCGTGGCATCAATATGTGGACGTTTGAGCAAGGCACGATCACTCTGACTCAGGGGCTGAACACCTACGCCGTGCCGACGGACACAGTGGATTTGCTGGATCATGTGATCCGCACCAATGCCAACATTCTGGCCAATCAAGCGGATTTGACAATCACGCGCATCAGCGTTTCTACCTACGCAACCATTCCCAACAAACTCAACCAAGCACGTCCAATTCAGGTTTGGTATCAGCGTTTGGATGGGCAGGTTGCCACTACAACTTCGACATTTGTCTCCCAAGACCTTACCGCTGCGACGATTACGCTGAGTTCGGTTGTGGGGCTTCCTGCCGTTGGGTACGTGGACATCGTGGCCTCTGGTGGCACAGAAACTGTGTTCTACAACTACATATCAGGGAATACCCTTAGTAACGTGTTTCGTGCGCAAAACGGCACGACCCAGCAGACCCCTGCGGCGGGTAATCCCATTCGCGTCAACAACGTTCCCCGTGTCACTGTGTGGCCCACACCTGACGGCTCCCAGACCTACCAGTTTGTCTACTGGCGCATGCGCCGTGTGCAAGATGCTGGCGGGGGTGTCAATGTAATGGATGTGCCGTTTCGGTTTGTCCCGTGCATGGCAGCAGGACTGGCCTACTATATTGCGCTCAAAGTGCCGGGGGGCATGGACCGCTTGGCTGTCCTCAAACAGCAGTACGACGAAGCGTGGATGAGCGCAGCAGATGAAGATCAAGAACGTGCGGCCCTGCGGCTTGTGCCCCGGCAGATGTTCATTGGGAGCGGTACGTAATGGGCAATAGGTTTGCGTCTGGCAAGAACTCAATTGCGGAGTGCGACCGTTGTGGGTTTCGCTTCAAGTTGACCACGCTGCGCAAAGAAGTTGTCAAGACCAAGGTATATGATCTCAAGGTGTGCCCCCAGTGTTGGGACCCCGATCAGCCACAGTTGCAACTGGGCATGTATCCGGTGGATGACCCGCAAGGGGTAAGAGACCCAAGACCCGACATCAGCTACAAAGTGTCTGGACGTACGGGTTTGCAGATCGTACTGACCAACAGTTCGGCTGCGGATGCGCAGGGGATTCTCAGCGGGGGTAGCAGGGTTTTTCAGTGGGGCTGGACCCCTGTTGGTGGCTCGGAATTTTTTGATGCCGCACTTACACCGAACAATTTGGTGTTGGGCGTGCAATTGGGTATAGTGACGGTGGCAACGACATAAGGAGTCAAAGATGGACAAGAAGGACTTGGCACAAGACAAGAAGATGATCGCAGGCGCGGTGCATAAGCATGAGAAAAAGCTGCACCCTGGCAAGCCTATGACCAAACTCAAAGCTGGCGGCAAAACCAACGGCGACATGCTCAAATACGGGCGCAACATGGCCAAAGTAATGAACCAGCGTAGCTCTGGTCGTGGGGGCTGATATGGCGACCTACAAGCAGCCGACCAAAGTGGCCAACGTGATCGTTGGCGAAGAGCCAGCCAAAGAGACGATGCGCAAAGCAAACGTGTCTGTGGCCAACACACGCAGTCAAGACTACCCACCCATGAAGACCTCTGGTATTGTGGTGCGCGGCGGTAAAGCGCAGACCAAAGGCAAGCTGGCCCGAGGCCCGATGGCATGAATTACACCGAGTTGTACAACACAATTCAGAGCTATACAGAGAACCAGTTTCCCGATGTATACCTTGCGAGTGGGAGTACTGTGTCTGCAACGACACAGATCAATACTTTCATCACGCAGGCTGAACAACGTATATACAACTCGGTTCAGTTCCCATCGCTGCGCAAGAACGTAACGGGATTTACAACCACAAGCAATAAGTACTTGGCTTGCCCATCTGACTTCTTGGCAACGTATTCAATGGCTGTGATTGCCGCAGACGGCTCATATGAGTATTTGCTAAACAAGGATGTGAACTTCATCCGTCAGGCGTATCCGCAGCCAACGGACACCGCTATCCCGAAGTATTACGCGCTATTTGGCCCGTCATACACAAGCAGCAATGAGCTGTCTTTCATTCTTGGCCCGACTCCTGATGCAGCCTATAACGTAGAGTTGCACTACTTCTTTTATCCAGAATCAATTACTACTGCGTCTACGGGGCGTACTTGGTTGGGGGATAACTTTGATTCTGTGCTGTTGTATGGGTCTTTGGTTGAGGCATACACCTTTATGAAGGGCGAAGTGGACATCATTACTGGGTATAACCAGAAGTACATGGAAGCCCTTGCATTGGCCAAACGTCTGGGCGATGGTATGGAGCGCAGCGACGCATACCGCAGTGGGCAGTACCGCGCACCCGCGTTGCCACAAAATAATGGGGTGCGTTGATGGCATTCCAAGGCAACTTCAGTTGCAACACCCTTCGCTCCGGGCTGGCAAACGGCACGATTAATTTTGCGTCAGACACGTTTTACTTGGCGCTGTACACCAACGCGGCCACACTTGACCAGAACACCACCGCGTACACTGCGGCTGATGAGGCGTCTGGGGGCAACTACGTTGCTGGGGGGCTGGTGGTTACTGCAACCATTGGCACGGAGTTGGCTTCTTCTGGAAGCATTGTGTTCATTAATTTCTCATCCCCGTCTTGGACGGGGGTTATCACTGCCAGGGGCGCTTTGATTTACAAGGCCGGGGCCAATGGCGCTGTGTGCGTCTTGGACTTCGGCAGTAACAAAACATCCACCAACACTTTCACCGTGACGATGCCTGCGAACACCAGCACATCGGCACTCATTCGGCTTGTTTAAGGAGCAATCATGTTCAACGATAAAGTTAAATCCAAAGATGTTGCCTCAAGCAGCTTGATTGCTGGTGGCTCCGCCGCTGATAGCGCAAGCGCAAAAGGCGTGTACAAAATCCAGTGCCACGACAAAGACGGCAACTTGAAGTGGGAAGATGAAGCCCTCAATCTGGTTGTAAACGGAGGTCTGCAAGACATGAACGCCAAGTACTTTACTGGTAGCGCTTACACCGCAGCTTGGTATATTGGCCTGTACGGTGCCGGGGCATCAAACACCCCTGCGGCTGGTGACACCATGTCTTCCCATGCGGGTTGGACTGAAGTGACGGCGTATAGCCAAGCTACCCGTCCTGCCTGCACGTTTGGAACCCCCTCGACTGCCAACCCCTCAGTGGCAACCAATTCAGCTTCACCAGCATCGTTCAGTATCAATGCAACGACCACGGTTGGCGGGGCTTTCTTGACCAGCAACAACACCAAGAGCGGTACGACTGGAACGCTGTACTCAGCCGCAGACTTCAGTTCTCCCGGTGACCGTTCCGTTGTGTCGGGCGACACCCTTTCTGTTACTTACACTCTGAGTTTGGCAGGTTAATCATGGCAACAACTTTCAAAAAAGGCGACGTTGTTAAAGCTGTCGCAGTCGTTCCTCAAGGCCCGGTGCTTGCTCTGCGTATGAGCGAAGAGGGTGTGGTGTCGTATCTGATCGAATGGACGGATGCGGACGGAGATACTCAACAACGCTGGTTTGAAGAGTCTCAACTGACAGGAGCATGATCTATGGCACTCGTCCTCGCGGATCGAGTCCGTGAAACTACCACCACTACAGGCACTGGCTCTGTAACGCTGGCTGGCGCGTACACGGGCTTTCAGACTTTTCTTGCTGGTATTGGCAACAGTAACAGCACGTACTACACCATAGCCAACGTAGTTTCGGGCGAGTGGGAAGTAGGTATTGGCACGTACACAGCCTCTGGGAATACGCTTTCCCGTACAACGGTTCTGGCGTCCAGCAACTCAGGTTCGCTTGTAGTCTTCACTTCGGGCACCAAAGATGTGTTTGTCACCCAGCCTGCTGAACGGGCTGTGTATGTGGATGGAACGGATGTTATTCCGTCAAACAGCGCCAGTTTAAAAACAACTTACGGTGGTACAGGCGTAACCAGCTACACGGCTGGTGATGTTCCTTACTTTGCCACGGGCACGGCATTATCCAAGCTTGGGATTGGGGCGGCAAACACCGTTCTAACTTCAAGTGGTACTGCGCCTCAATGGTCTACGAGCATTAATATATCGGGCAGCGTTACTGCGGCAACGGATTCATCATTCACTTCCACGGGTGCGTTGCAAATCTCAGCGGGTACGACTGGTCAGAGGCCCACGGGAGCAGTGGGCAAGATTCGTTGGAACAGCACGTTGTCCCAGTATGAAGGGTATGACGGCGCAAACTGGACGCTCCTGGGCGGGGCAGTGATCTCCAACGACACCTCAACGACAAGTGTTCGTTACCCAGTGTTTTCCAGCGTCACAACTGGCAACGCTTCCACTTTGTACACAGGCAATGCCAATCTGCTTT
>Ga0214919_10002888_pt1 | contig 26546 bp, 25 predicted proteins | sample LL1503_MetaG_FD_177994 | JGI IMG/M metagenome (GOLD analysis project Ga0214919, IMG submission 177994) | Freshwater microbial communities from Lake Lanier, Atlanta, Georgia, United States - LL-1503 | ecosystem: Environmental > Aquatic > Freshwater > Lake | place: USA: Georgia | collected...
GAATGGGTAGCGGACTGCTGGCACGACAACTATGCGGGTGCACCAACTGATGGCAGCGCTTGGACGACTGGCTGCAGCGACAACTTTCGGGTGAGAGGTGGCGGTAATTGGTACACCAACCCGGTGGTCATGCGCTCGGCCAGCTTCGGCAGAGACGGGCACGATGTCAGCAACGGCATAACCGGTTTCCGTCTTGCCAGGACTCTGCTCACAGCTGCCCTGCCATTGGCGCCCATAACGCCCCCAACGCCCGCAGGACCACCACCACCTAACCCTGCGCCGCCGCCGCCCCTGGCGCCCCCCGTACAGCATGCCTTCACCAGCCCAAGCGGCAACGGCAACACCCAGCAAGCGGCCGGACCATCGGCCAGTTATGCCGGGCGGGTTCGCGCCAAACTCAAACCGAATATTATTTTGCCAAGAGAAACGTGGACCCAAATCAGCGGTAACCCGGAAGCAGAGGTGGAAGTCAAAGCCAGCGCTGACGGCAGCATCACAGAGCGCAAGCTGATCAAATCCAGTGGCGTGAAAGCCTGGGATGATGCGGTGCTCAGGGCCATCGACAAAACCGAGACTCTGCCGCGCGACGTGGACGGCCGTGTGCCCTCGCCCTTGGTGCTCAGCTTTCGGCCGAAAGACTGAACGCGCTTTGGGAAAGCTGCAATCGGAATATCGGTAAAAAACGGTGCGGTCATTCACAACCCTGCTAGCTTTTAGATCATTCACAAGGTTTGCGTCAGCTACTACCCGGCGAACGCGCGCTTGGCCATCCGTGTCCAGTTCACGGCTTGGCCCGTGCACTACATCGTCGGCGGCAGACCAGTTTAGGCGACCTGTTGAGCTCGCTTGCGCTTGGCTTCGTACAGCCGCCGCACGTCGATCTGGTGGTTCGCCGCGTACGCGCTAAGTTTCAGGCCCGACCTTTGAGCCGCCTTCAAATGCTCTAGCCACTTCGATTCTTTCTCACCCATCGCGCTCTCCTTTGGAAAGCTGTAGGTGTACTGCGATCATGCGCTCAGGGGAAGGGCGTGGTTAACGGATCGCTTACCCGTATACAAGGTGCTGTTGGGCAAACTTTTGCGGGAATCGGGAGCATGGCCCGGCTTGTCGTTTGTGCTTTACACGACGGAATTCGCCCAGGTTCTCGGGACGGAAAAAAACACTTATTTGCAATCTACACACCAGCGATAACGGACGGAAACCAAGGGCATTAGACTCCGACCAACATGCCGGACCGACAAAGACCCGCGGCCCGGGGTCAATCCCGTGTCGGCACCGGCACGGCGTGGCCCAGACGGCGCGATAACCTCCCAGCCTCGATCGCGAGCGAAGCCGGAACCTGACCGGACCAATTGGTGTCGATTGTCGATGCGGGTGCGATGGCGGTCAGGCCCAGCACCATTGCGCCAGCACGGTCGAATACAGGTGCGGAAAATCCAGCGAATTCCACATTCTTTCCCTGCACCTTACGATGGATCAGCAAACGCGCCATTCTGCGTTGACGAACTTCCTCGATCTGCCGTTCCACATCTTCCGCAGATCGGACCGAGCCCTCGTTCGAAGCCGCTGCGAGAAGTTCTTCTTCGACCATGGCGCTCGTCGAAACCCGTGGCATATAGGCAAGGAACACCAAGCCAGTCGCGCTATGGACGAGCGACAGGACACGCCCTGCCTTGAGCTCGTCCCAGACTTGCGCCACTGGATGCTCATAACGCACTGTCGTCGGCCCGCGATTGCCCCAAACGCTCAGACCGACAGAAACCTTGATTTGCGAACAGATTTCGGGCAACGCGGCATTACCGACCCGAAGAGCTTCGGTCTGCGGTCCGTAGTCTAATCCGTCGCTTGCGCTGAGTTCGTGCGGGAATGCGAGCATGTAGCGGCCCCCGCCGAATGCCAGCGGGCGATTTCCAGATCGGTACAGGTTTTCGACTTCGCCGATGAAGATCGAGTGATCACCTCCCGGATAGTTGGCCACCTTGCGACACTCGAGATAGGCCGAGGCACCCTGTATGACTGGCAAACCATCTATTCCAGGGGCACATTCAACACCATCGAACTTGTTCTCGATTGCGCTCGCAAAACGCTGAGATACCCAGCGCTGCTCCTCCGAGAGAATATTCACCACGAAGCGCTGACATTCTGAAAAGGTCGCATAGCTGCGCGCATTGAGTGCCTGGCTCCAGAGGACCAGTGGGGGCTTGAGCGACACGGAACTGAACGAGTTTGCCGTACAGCCATGGCTGCGCCCTTGCGCATCTATGGTTGTCATCACCGTCACGTCCGTCACGAACGTTCCTAAGACGTCGCGCTGCCCGCCGTTCGGCTCCTGCAACGCATGCACAAGCACCAATGTGACCAGGCCGGACATGTGAACGTGCAGGTGTTCTTCGACCTGGTGGACGAAGCCGTGGCCGTGTTGTGCCAGGAGGCCCGGGTGCCGGCACCGCGGTTGCACGTGGCTCAGGCCCGCGCCGTGTTCAAGGCCGAGTTGTTCGCTGGTGATATCGTGAGCGTGCATTCGGGCGTTCGTGGCATGGACGCGATGGGCCTGGATGCAGTGCATGGCATCGTGCACCAGCCCAGCGGCCGCCTGGCATGCGTTGTCGAAACACGGCTGGCCCGGCTTGACGCATCGGGCCAGGCAGTGCCATCTGGCACCGACGCGCAGTCGTTCGAGAGCGGGGAAATCGGCGAGTGGGGGTCGCTGCCCCGGGCGCGGGCGCCGGCCGCGCCGAGCGTGCCGGCCAGGCCCCCTGCCGCAGCAGTGACAAGATGTGTCGCTGTGGTCGACAGCTGGGACGCCGATACCGATGGCTGGCTGCAAACCCGTGCATTGGTCGACATGTGTTCGACCGGCGCGCGGCAATACCTGACCACCATCGGCCTGCATGGTGCCCGATTCGCCCACGAGAAGATCACGGTGGCAGCGATCGACTACTTGATCGAAATTCGAAAGAGACCGCGCCTGGGCTGCAACCTGACGTTCCGCTCGTCCTATTTGTCGGGCAGCAGCAAGGTGATCCGCTTTGCCCATCACGTCATCGACTCGGATCGGGGCGAGGTGTATGCCACCATCTAGATCGTCGGGGTGATGCTCGACCTGATGACCCAACGCCCAATGGAAGTCCCGCAGGATGTCAAGCTGCGAATTGAAGCGGCGCTCTGAAGGTCGGGCATCACGTGGCGCATGGGACAGCGTGGCGCACGACCATGGTCGGTCAGTGGTTCAGGGCGGCGTCTTGCGCGAGCTGAACCAGTTGCTTGCCGATGTTTCGCCCTTGCAGCATACCGATAAAGGCGCCGGCCGAGTTCTCCAGACCCTGCGCCACCGTCTCGCGGTATCGCATGCGGCCCTGCGCCAGCCACCGCGCCATTTCCGCGATGCCCTCGCCATAACGCGGCCGATAGTCGAGCACCCGAAGGCCCTGTTGGCGTGCGCGCCACATCTCGAATTCCTTCAGGCGGCGCGGACCGACTTCCGCCTCGCGGTCGTTGTACTGGCTGATCTGACCGCAAATGACGATGCGTGCATCGAGCGCCAGCCATGTCATCACCGCATCGTAGGTCGTACCCCCGACGTTGTCGAAATAGACATGGATGCGATCCGGACAGCAACGCCGCAATGCGCCGGCCAGATCCGGCTCCGTGCGGTAGTCGATGCAGGCGTCGAAGCCGAGGTCGTCCACCACATGGCGCACTTTTTCGGCGGAGCCTGCTATGCCGACGACGCGACAACCCCGGATTTTGGCGATCTGGCCCGCGGCCGAACCAACGGCGCCTGCCGCCGCCGACACCACCACGGTCTGCCCGGCTTGCGGCTCCCCGATCTCGGTCATGCCGAAATAGGCCGTCATGCCGGGCATGCCCAACACACCCAGCGCGGTCGACGGCGGGCCCCACCGCGGGTCGATCCTGCGCAGCTCGCTGGCTCGCGCAACCGAGTAAAGTTGCCAGCCGAGGTAGCCTTCGACAAGCTCTCCGACAGCAAACGCCGGGTCGTTCGATACCGCCACGCGCCCGACCGCGCCGCCAAACATGGTGTCGCCGACCAGGATCGGCTTCACGTAGGGATAGACCGCGTCGATCAGTCCACGCATGTAGGGGTCGACCGACAACCACAGGCAACGCACCAGGACCTCACCCGGACCTGGTTGCGGCACCGGGCTGCGCACCAGCGCGAAGTCGCTCTCCCGCGGCAAGCCCTGCGGTTTCGAGGCGAGGACGATGCGCTGGTTCTCGTCCAAGGCAGGCCCGTTCAGGTCGTCGAGCGCAGGTGCGCCGTAGCCGGCATGTCCACCGTATCGCCATCCTCACTCAGCACCACGCCGTAGTGCGCCCGCGCCGCCTCCCGGCTGACCACGCCGTCGCGCACATCCAGCTGCACCGCTTCAACCGCGCGCCGGTACGGGTCGCCAAGGCCACCGCCGCCCGGCGACACCAGGTGCAGGCGCACCGGCGGCAGCTGGTTGAGCGAATACTGCGGCGGCTCGAACACGGCGCCATCGGGCATACGCACCGACAGCTCGCCAGCCAGGCCCGGCTTGCCGCCGGCAAAGCCGAAGCCGGATGGGTCGAACAGGCCCTCCCCGCGGAACGAATACTCGCCCGCTGTCTGGACGTCGGCCTCGTAAACCACGCCGGTGCCTCCACGCCACTCTCCGGCGCCGCCGCCGTCCTGGTTGAACTCATGCCGGTGCACCAGCACCGGGTACAGCTGCTCCCAGGTCTCGACATTGGGCAGCGTGAAGCCGCCCAGGGTGGAGAGGTGCGCGATCTGGTTCAACCCGTCGCGCCCGATCACTGCTCCGCCGCCGGACAGACCATTCCAGTGGTACAGCACATAACGCGCGCCAGAGGCCGGGTCCAGGCCGGACGAAATCGGGATGATCGCCTTGCCCCAGCCGGCCACGGCCTTCCCGGGTGCGGCCTGCGCCAGCGCCTTCCAGATCGCCTGGATAACATCGTGCGCGGGAAAGGCGGTGGCGAAGGTGGTGGCCGCCGGCGGCTTCGGATTGAGGGTGCAGCCATAGGGCGCGATGATCCTGACCGGACGGAACGTGCCCTCGTTGCGTGGCAGATCCGGATCGAAGAAGGACCCGATGCCAACGTAGACCATCGAATGGGTATTGGCGATCGAGCTGTTCTTGAAGCCCTTCATCTGCGCCGCCGTCCCGGTGAAGTCAACCGTCAGCTGGTCGCCGGCGACGGTGATGGTGACACGGTACAGGATCTCCTGGCGTTCGAAGCAGTCGGAATTGGCGACCTCCTCGCCGACGTACACGCCATCGGGCAGCGCAGCGATCTCGGCGCGCATGCGCCGCTCGGCATGGTCCTGGATGCCGCCGATATAGTCCATGCCCTGGGCCAGCCCCAGCTCGCCGAACAGCTGCGCCACCCGCTCGGCGCCGATCTGGGTCGAGCCCAGCATGGCGCGAAGATCGCCGTCGAGCAGATCGGGCGTGCGCGAATTCGCCAGCAGGATGCTCCAGATGCTCGGGTCGATCTCGCCATTGCGCACCACGCGCACCGGCGGCAGGCGCAGGCCCTCGTGGAAGATCTCGGTCGCGCGCGGGTTGTAAGTGCCTGCCGCGCCGCCGCCGATGTCCGACTGGTGGGCGCGATTGCAGGTGAATGCGACCAGCGCGCCGTCGACGAAGACCGGGCGCGCGATGACCCAGTCGGGCAGGTGGTTGCCACCGCCCAGGTACGGGTCGTTCACCAGGAAAGCATCATCGTGCACGATCGCACCGCCGAAGGTCTTCAGGATGCCGCGCACCGCAAACCCACCGCTGCCGGTGTGGATCGGGCAGCCGTCGGCCTGGCTTACCAGCTGGCCTTCGGCCCCAGTTACGAAACAGGAGAAGTCGTGGCTCTGGAAGATAGGGCTGCGCGCCGTGCGGATCATCACCCACCCCATCTGCTGGGAGATATGGTCCAGCCGGTTCTGCACCAGCGCCAGCGTAACCGGGTCATGCGCCATGGATTGCCTCCGGTGCGCCAAACCGCACCACCAGATTGTCGGCAGCGTCCACCTCCAGCTGTTCGCCCACGCCGATGAAGGCGGTGGTGGTGGGCTCCTCGACGATCAGCGGACCGACCAGCCGATGCCCCGGGCGCAGCGCATCGCCGTCGAACACCGGCGTCTCGCACCACAAGTTCTTGTCGTCGATATATACCTGGCGCGTCCCCATCGGCTTGGGGGTGCCGCGCGCGCCGGGGGCCGGTGCCGGACGCAGCGGCGGCAGCAGTCCGATGCCGGCCACGCGCAGCGCGGTCACGTCCACGACGCCGTCTGGCTGGATGTGGCCGAACTGGCGCCGGTATTCCGGCTCGAAAGCCCGCCGCACGAGGCCGGGCTCGGGCGCGCGGTCGGCTGGGATCGCGACCTGGATCGACCATTGCTGGCCACGGTAACGCAAGTCGAGCACGCGCTCGACACGTACGCTGTCTCCGCTGAAGCCTTCCAGCAGCAGTGCCGAGCGGGCGCGCTGCTCCAGTTCGGCGAAGCGGGTTTCGAGCGCCGCCATCGACAGGCTGTCGATCGAGTCCGGCCGCACCACGGCGACATAGTCCTGGCGCAGGTTCGAATGCAGCAGGCCCAGCGCGCAGAAGGCGCCCGCCAGGCGCGGCATGTAGACGGTTCGGCAGCCGATCATGCGGCCGATCGCGCTGCCGTGCAGCGGCCCGGCTCCGCCAGCGGCAACCAGCGTGAAGCGGCGCGGATCGAGGCCACGCTGCACGCTCATGTGCTCCACCGCGTTGACCAGTTTGCGCTCCAGCAGCCGGATGATCCCCGCCGCCGCCGCCTCGATTCCCAGGCCGAGCGGCCGCGCCACATGCCGCTCGATCGCGCGCACCGCCCGCTCCTTGTCCAGCGTCACGGCGCCGCTGCCCAGCGGCCCGGCGCGCAACCGGCCAAGCACCAGATGCGCATCGGTCACCGTCGGCTCCTCGCCGCCCAGGCCGTAGCAAGCCGGTCCCGGCCGCGCCCCGGCGCCGCGCGGGCCCACGTACATCATGCCGGCGGCATCCGCACCGGCGATGGTGCCGCCGCCAGCACCGACCGAATGGATATCCACCGATGGCACCGCGACGTGGTACTGGTTGACCATCACGTCGTCGGTGACGGCTACCTTGCCATTGCTCATCAACGCCACGTCGCAGGAGGTTCCGCCGATCTCCATCGAGATCAGGTTGTCGCCGGCCGCCTTGGCGAAGAAGTTCAGCGCGCCCACGCCCGCAGCCGGGCCCGAAAGCACCAGGTTGGCCGGGCGCTCGGAAACATGGTCCACCGAGACCGCGCCGCCGTTGCTTTGCAGCAGCAGCAGCGGATAACGCAGGCCGGCGGCCTTCAGGCGCTGGTCCAGCGAACGCAGATAACCGATGGCGCGCGGCGCGATGTAGGCGTTGACCACTGTGGTCGACGTGCGCTCGTATTCGCCCACGATGGGCACGATATCGGCCGAAACCGACAGCCACCGCTGCGGCCACTTCTGCCGGATCGCATCGGCCACGGCGTGTTCGTGTGCGGGGTTGGCGAACGAGTTGATCAGGCAGACGGCAATTGCCTCTACCCCCTCGGCCTCGAAGGTGGCGAGCGCGCGGTGCAACGATTCGCGCTCCAGCGGCGCGATCTCCCGTCCGTCACGGTCGATGCGCCCGCCGATCGGCAGGCGCAGATGCCGCGGCACCAGCACCGGCGTATAGGCGGCGCGATGGTCCCACTGGTGGAAACGAATTCCACGGCGGATTTCGAGGCTGTCGCGGAAGCCCTCGGTCGTCAAAAGGCCAACCTTGGCGCCCTTGCCTTCCAGGATGACGTTGGTCGCGACCGTCGAGCCGTGGATGAACAGACCGCAGCCGTCCAGGAACTGCTCGACACCGAGGCCGAACGCGGCCGCTGCCGCGCCAACGGCGGCCATAACACCCTCGGCCTGCTGGCCGGGGACCGATGGCACCTTGAACACCGACAGGACGCCGGCTTCGTCCACCACCACCATATCGGTGAAGGTGCCGCCGACATCGACGCCGATGCGCCACGGGGATTTGTGCTCCACCGGTTGTGGCGTCGACGAGTCAGCGGCTTCCATTTCAAGTCCCCAGGTAGGCCTGTTTCACCATAGGGTTTTCCAGCAGCGCGTCCGCGCGATCGTGCAGCACGACCCGGCCAGTCTCGAGTACGTAACCCCGGTCCGCGAGCTTGAGCGCCAGATCCACCCGCTGCTCCACCAGCAGAACAGTCAGTCCTTCCTGGTGCAATTGGTGGATCACGTCACCGAGGCTGTCGACCACGACCGGCGCGAGGCCGAGTGACGGTTCGTCGAGCATCAACAGCTTGGGCGAGGACATCAGGCCGCGAGCGATGGCCACCATCTGTTGCTCGCCGCCGCTCAGCGTGCCGGCTTTCTGGGAGCGCCGCTCGAGCAGTTTCGGAAACAGGTTGTGGCAGCGCTCGAGCTGGTCGCTGAAAGAGCGGCCGCCGCGCTCCGCGCGCATGGCGCCGAGTTCGAGGTGCTCCAGCACGGTCATCTCAGGGAACAGCAGGCGACCCTCCGGGACATGCGCCATGCCCAGCGCCAGCAATTGGTGCGGTGCCTTGCCCACGACATCCTGGCCCAGAAACTCGAGACGCCCCGCCGCTGGCCGCAACAGGCCGGAAATCGTCCGCAGGCAGGTGGTCTTGCCGGCTCCATTGGCACCGACCAGCGTGATCAGTTCCCCCTGCTTGACCTCGATGTCGATGTCGGTCAGGGCCTCGCGCAGGCCATAACGCACGGTGATGCCGGAGAGCTTAAGCACCGGTCGCCCCCCGTCCGAGATAGACGCTGACCACCGTCGGGTCGTTGGCGACCACCGCCGGCGTACCCTCAGCGATCTTGTTGCCCTGGTTCAGCACGATGATGCGGTCGCAAATGCCCATCACCACCCGCATGTGGTGTTCCACCAGCAGCACGCTGACGCCGGTATCACGGATGCGTCCGATGGTTTCGGTCAGGCGCCGCGCCTCATCGGGATTCATGCCGGCGGCCGGTTCGTCGAGCAGCAGCAACACCGGCTCGGCAGCCAGGGCGATGGCGATCTCGAGGCGGCGCTGGTCGCCGTAGGCAAGGTTCTGTGCGATGCGCGCACCCTTGTCGGACAGGCCGAGAAACCCGAGCACGGCGTTCGCCTTGTCGTCGACCTCCTGCTCCTCGCGCCGGTAGGCGGCGGAGAAGACGGTAGCGCCCCACCAGCCGGTCTTCTTGTGGCGGTGGGTGCCGAGCTTTACGTTGTCGAGCACCGACAAGGTCGGGAACAGGCTGGTGATCTGGAAAGTCCGGGCTATGCCACGCTGGGCCATTCGATGCGCGGGGGTTCCGACGTAGTCCTCGCCGCGAAACCGCAGCGACCCGGAGGTCGGCGCCAGGCTTCCCGCGATCATGTTGAATACCGTCGTCTTGCCGGCGCCGTTAGGACCGATCAACCCGACCACCTCGCCGTCCAGGACCGAAAAATCGACGGCATCGGCCGCCACGAGGCCGCCGAAAACCCGTGTCAGCCCATTGACCTGCAGCAGCGGCTCAGTCATGCTGCCTGGCTCCACCGCGTTGGCCGCGCCAGAACGGCAGCAGCGACACCAGGCCGCCGGGCAGGAAGATCACCGACAACGTAAGCAGGACCGCGAACACCAGCATGCGCATCGAGCCGCTGGCGCGCAACACCTCCAGCAGGGCCACGTAGACCAGCGAACCGACGATCGGCCCGGTCACGGTCCCTTTGCCGCCAATGATGACCATGATCACCATCGGTGCCATGTAGTGCAGGGTGAACAAGCCGGGCGTGATGACCTTGAGGTAGTGCGCATACAGGCAGCCCGCGACGCCGACCATCATCGTCGCCGCGACGAACCCCAGCAGCTTGTAGCGGAACACGTCGATGCCCAGAGAGGTCGCCAGCATGTCGTTCTCGCGTACCGCGATGAAAGCGCGGCCAGTGCGACTACGCATCAGCGAACGGCACAGATAGGCCGATACCAGCAGGAAGAACAGGACCAGGTAGTAGTAGGGAATTCCGCCGCTGATTTCCAGGCCGAGCAGCGGGATCCTCGGCGGCGAGATCTTGGTGATGCCCAACGGGCCGTTGGTGAAGTCGACCCAATTGAGGAAGACGCTGTGCAAAATGGCGCCGAAGCCCAGCGTGAGGATGGCAAACTGCGGGCCCTTGATGCGCAGCGAGGCATATCCGATCGCCAGCCCGAAGGCACCGGAGACCAGCGGCGCGGCGATCAGGCAGAGCCAGAATGGAACGCCACCGAATACCGTCAACATCCCCGAGGTATAGGCACCCAGGCCGAAGAACGCGGCGTGGCCGAAGCTCAGCTCACCAAGGTAGCCGACGATGATGTTGAGGCTGACGGCCATCAGCGCGAACAGCATCCACATCACCAGCAGGTGCTGGAAATAGGACCCGACGGCCGCCAGCGGGACCAGCAGCAGCATCGCAACGCCGGCGGCGGCCGCGCGGGGGAAAACAAACCGCCTCATTGCCGCGGCGCGAACAGACCAGCCGGGCGCCACAGCAGCACCGCCACCACGATGCCGTAGCCAATTGCGTCCTTGAAAGCGATCGATATGTAGTTGGCGCCCAGCGCCTCGACGATACCCAGAATCAGGCCGCCGGCGACCGCGCCACCCATGCTGCCCAGCCCGCCCATGACGACGACGATAAAGGCCTTGAGCACCGCCCATTCCCCGATGGTCGGGAAGATCACCGCGGTCGGGCCCAGCAGCGCCCCGGCGGCGGCGGCCAGGCCACAGGCAAGCGCAAAGGTGTAGGTGTGGACCCAGTCGATGTTGACCCCGCTCAGCGCCGCTCCTTCACGGTTCTGCGCAGTGGCCTGCATCATCTTGCCCATGCGCGTGAAGCGGATGAACAGGTACACCAGACAGATCAGCACCGACGCGGCCACCAGCACGATGATGCGCTGCCAGGTCAGGAACACCGAGCCCAACTCGACGGCATCGTCCGCGAACGGGCTGGAGATGTATTTGGGATCGGCTCCGAACACCAGTTCACCTCCATTGGCCAGCACCAGGCTCAGGCCGAGGCTGACCATCAGAATCGTGAACTCGTGCTCGCGTCGTAGCGGGCGAAACAGCACCTGGTTGGCCAGGACGCCAACCCCCGCGACGACGACCGTGGCCATCAGCACGGCAACAATGTAGTGCACGCCAAGCAGCGACATCGCGAAGAACGTCGCGAAAGAGCCCAGCATGTAGAATTCGCCGTGCGCGAAGTTGACGATGCGCAGCACGCCGAACACCAGCGTCAGCCCGACCGCGATGAGCACGTAGCCCATCCCGTTGACGAGCCCGTTGGCCAGTTGCTGAAAAAAAACCGCCCCCATCAGCGCCGGATTCTCCGCGATACCTGCCAGATCTGCCGGTCGATCAATTTGCGCGGGCGGTTGTGGTGATCTTGCCGTTCTTCACCTGCACGATATAGCTGGCGAGGAAGCCCTGCCCGATGTTGTTGAACTTCATGTCACCAAGCACCGTGTTCCACTGGTTGCCCCGGATCGCCGCGGCTATCTTCTCGTAGTCGGTGGATGTTCCCGCCTTGTCCATGGCCCCGGCGGTGACCTCGAGGCCGGCGGCCGAGAGTGCCGCGACAAAAGAGGTCGCGTTCTTGAAGCGCTTGGCATACTCGGTCCGCCAGGCGGCTGCAATCGGGTTCTCCACATCCTCGACGTAAGGCGAAACGCTGTACACGCCCTCGATCGAATTGCCCGACAACTCGATCAGCTTCGGATTCATGTTGCCACCCGACGCGACGACGGTGCCCTTGTAGCCAAGCTGCCTGATCTGGCGATAGATGGTGGCCCCCTGCGACGTAGCGCTCGCCGCGACGTAGATCGCGTCGGTCTGCAGGCCACGGATCTTGGTCAGCTGGACGTTGAAGTCGGTGTCGGTGCCCTGGAAGAATTCGGTACCCTTGACCTGCATCCCGCATTCCTGCAGCCACTTGCCATAGTTGCCGGCCTCGGAGCGGCCGTAATCATCATTGATGGCCAGGATAGCGACCGATTTCAGGTTCATCTTGGTGCAGATGAACTTGGAAAAATTGCCGCCTCGCATGATGGTGGTCTCGTTCAGGCGGAACAGCCACTTGTGGCCCTCCTCGGTGACCTTCGGGTGTTGCGGTGCCAACGCCACGTGCAGGATTTTGTCGCGCGTCACCTCCTTCATCGCCAGGGCGATCGGGCTGAACATGTTGCCGACGATCGCGTCGACCTTGTCCTGCTCGATAGCGCGGCGCGCGGCGCTGACGCCCTCCTCCGGAGAGGACTTGTCGTCGTAGGGAATGATTTCTATCTTGCGCCCGCCCAGGATGCCGCCCTTGTCATTGATGATGGCCGCAGCAGCCTGCATGCCCTCGATGCCTTGTTGCCCCTCGAATGTTCCGGCGCCGCTGAGCGGCAGGATCGCGGCCAGCCGCACCGGTGGCTTGGCCTGCGCAAACCCGTCAGTTGCGCCGGCGAGCAGTGCCACGCTCGCAGCGAAGGCAAACAGGCTTTTACGTTTAATTCCAAATTGCATGATGGTTTCCTCGAGAAGATATGGTTGTTCAGTGGCGGTGCAAATCTATCATAGCCGCATCAAAGGTGCATCGGGCGCTGCGTCAGACCTTGGCCGGCTCGGCATTCATGAACTGGCGCTGCAGCGCGTCGATACGCTTGAAGCCGATGAAGTCGTTGAAATCATGCATCGCCGTCACCGGCTGGGGCAGCGCCCTCGACGACTTGGCCTCCACCAGCTCTCGCAGGTTCAAGCGGATTGCCTGGGTAGCGCTCATCAGTGCTACCAGCGGGTAAGTGGCCAGCGCCGCTACCTGCTCGATCTGCTTCCTGTCCAGGTCGGCTTCCAGCCATCCCAGCAGCTGCAGCGACAGCGGGACACCACAGGCTTCGCGCATCGCCTGCAGACCGGCGAAGCTCTTGAAGCACTTGGAGATCGGCTGGATGATGTCTGCGCCGGCCGCCACGTAAGCCTTGCCACGCCGGAATGCCTCCTCGGGAACGATCGCGTCGGTCCGGGCGACGATCAGCACGTCGGGGTTCTTACGCACCGAGGCCACGGCGCGTATCTTGTTGACCCCCTCTTCCATCGAGATGGTCTCGATCTGATCGAACGAGCACGGGCAGCGCTTGGGTGAGATCTGGTCCTCAATGATGATGGCGCTGGCACCCGCGTTCTCGAATTCGCGCATGGTACGCATGACACTGACCGGATTGCCATAACCGGTGTCGATGTCGGCGATCACCGGGATCGTCACGGCATTACACACATTGCGCACCACCGCCAGGTTTTCTGTCATGGTGTAGAGCTCGGTATCCGGCTCGCCCAGGAACGACGAGGAGATGCCGAAGCCCGAGGTGAGCAGGGCATCGAAGCCGGCCTCCTGAATCAGGCGGGCACTAAGCGCGTCGTAGGCGCCGGCTGCCCATACCGTGCCTTTGCTCTTGATCATCTGCCTGAGACTGTTCATGCCGAAGCTCCTATGATTTTCTCGCTGAAGAACCGCTTTTTCAGATAACTCTCCAGACCACCGGCTTCGAGCATCTCGAAATCTGCGCGCGGCAGCGGCTCGAAAGCCAATTGGGTACCCTGGGTCAGATTGCGCACGACGCCCGCGCTCCAGTCCACCTCCATGTCGTCCCAGCGCTGGACGAAGCCCAGAATGCCCGGACACGGCACCTGCGGAAAGCCCATGCTGATCTCGCCGCGCCAGTAACCGGGCGAGAAGGACTCGGCAATGATGCCGGCTACACCGAGCTGGCGCATTGCCTTCATCGGCGGATAGTGGGGATGGCCATAACCGAAGTTGTGGTTGCCCACCAGCAGGTCGCCCGGCTTCACTTTGCCCGCGAACTCGGGGTCGTAGGCCTGCATCGCGGCCTTCACCAGTTCATGGATGTCGGTGGTCTTCATGTTCTTGACGCCGACGATCTGGTCGACGTCGAAGTCGAGCTCGTCAAACACGAAGGCCACCCGACCGCGCAAGTTTCGCATTGCCATGGTGGACCCCTCAGTCGCGTAAGTAAGGGCGTGGATCGGCGATCCTGCCCATGAGGGCGGAGGCCGCGATCACTGCCGCGTTGCACAGATAGATCTCCGAGTCCGGGCTGCCCATGCGACCGCGCACGTTGAGCGTGCCGGTGGACACGGCCCGCTGCCCCGGAGCCATGGTCGCGATCCGGCCGAAACAGTAATCGCAGGACGGCGACGACACGAAGGCGCCGGCATCAACCAGCGTCTCGATCAGGCCTTCGCGCGCGGCGGCGGCCATGATCTCCTTGCTGGTCGGCACGACATACAGGGCAAAACCGGGGGCTATCTGGCGACCCTTTAGCACCGAGGCCGCGGCCCTCAGGTCGTCGATCCGGCCGGAAGCGCAGGAGCCAAGATAACCGGTGTGTACCTCGAGGCCGAGGTAGTCCTTCAGGTCGCGCGTGTTCGCCGGGCTGGGCGGGATCACGATGATCGGCTCGAGCAAAGACAGGTCGATTTCATGGCGCGCAGCGTAGTGCGCGTCGGCGTCGCTGCACACCGGCTCGAGTTTCTTGCGCGCACGCGGCAGCGCGTATTCGAGGCGTTTGGCGTCGGGGTTGACGATCGCCGTCACGGCTCCGGTGAACATGGCCAGCCCAGTGATGGTCTGCAGGCCGTCGGTGGACATCTCAGCCACCGCCGACCCGCCGATCTCAAGCACCTGAAACCGGCACGAGGCCGATCCGAGGACCCGCACCATGTGATGGAACACGTCGCGCGCCATGACGCCCGGTTGCAGCTCGCCGACCAGGTCGACGCGGGTGGTCTGCGGCACCCGGATCGACACCCGCTCCATCGCGAACGCCTCGAGCACATTGCGCCTGATGCCCATCGCCAGCGTGCCGAAGGTACCCAGTTGGCTGACGTGCCCGTCGAAGTGCACGACGAAGGCGCCTGGCGTCGCGAAACCGACCTCCGATGCGACTTGGTGGCCGATGCCCTTGCGCTCATACAGCGCCACGTCGTTTACCTTCGTCCACTCGCGGGTGCCGATGTGCAACTGCTCTTCCGCCGCGGTGGCGGTCGGAACCATATGGTCGATGAAGATGCCAAAGCGCTCCGGCTCGGGCATCTTCTGGATGCCGAACTCGTCCTTGAGCTGCTTAAAGATAACATCCGTGTAGCCGGGGAAGTCGTAGGCAAGCACGTAATCGGGTTTGGCCATGACCTCGTCGCCCGCCTTGACGGACGCCAGGCCAGCCGCCCGGGCCAGGATTTTTTCGGTGATTGTGGAACCCATTGCGGCCTCTTTTTCTAATTACATCGCAGGTTAGCAGACTAAAATTCTAGTGTCAACCATTGAAAACCATTTCAACCATCAAAATGTCCCCCGCAGTTTCAGAAATCCTGCCCGATGGCTCGGTGCGCGCCGTCAGGCGGGCACTGAGCATCCTGAGGGCATTCGAAGGCGGTAGCCAGCTTCAGTTGCGCGAAATAGCCGAACGGGCCGCCCTGGACCGTGGCACGACCCGGCGCTTGCTGCTCACCCTGATGGCTGAGGGCATGATCCTGCAGGGCGTCGACACCGGGCTGTACTCGCTTGGCCCCACGGTCCGCCACCTGGCGCGTTGGCTCGGTGACGTCGATCTGCGCCAGATCGTCGCGCCGCATCTGAAGAACCTCGCGGCAGAGCTTGGGCTCACGGTGTTCCTTTCCGAGTACAGCGACCATAGCGCAATCTGCCTGGACCGATACCATGACCACAGGGGCATGGAGGTGCATTTCTGGCCCATTGGCGGGTCATTGCAGATCAATTGCGGTGGCGCACCGAAGCTGCTTCTGGCCTGGCAATTAGACGACGAAATCGACCGCGCGCTGGCCCTGCCACTGACGGCGCTTACGGATAAGAGTCTGGTCGACCGACGTCGACTTAAGAAGCACTTGAAGCTGATTCGCCAACGCGGGTGGGAGCTCGCGGTGGACGACGTTGTGATCGGCCTCAGCGCCCTGGCCGTTCCGCTGTTGAACATCCAGGACCATCTGTGCGGCTGCATCAGCGTTGCCGGGCTCAACGATCAGATGATCAAGCGCGGCGAACCAATCTATCTAGGCCAGCTGCTGGAACTGCGGGACAAGATGCGGCCACATCTGCCATTATGAATAAACTCTGACCGGTATGACGGCGTCCGCGGAAACCCTCGCCGCCTTGTCGGCCATCGTCGGCCCGGCCCATTTGGTCACCGTGGCGGGCGAGTTGGAAAAGTACGAGCGCGACTGGCGCGGCCGCTATCGCGGCGCAACGCTGTGCGCGGTGCGGCCCGACAGTGCCGACCAGGTGGCGGCGGTCGTGCGTTATGCCCGCGCCGCCCGGATTGCCGTTGTACCGCAAGGCGGTAATACCGGCATGTCGGCCGGTGCCTTGCCACCCGCCGCGCTTGCCAACGTCGTGTTATGCCTGGACCGCATGGACAAGTTGCGCGAGATCGACCCTGCCGGCAACACCATCACGGTCGAGGCTGGCTGCACGTTGGCGGCGATACAGCAGCAGGCCGGGGCACACGGGCGACTGTTTCCGATGGCGCTGGGCAGCCAGGGTTCGTGCCAGATCGGCGGAAACATCTCCACCAACGCGGGCGGCACGGCCGTGCTGCGGTTTGGCAACATGCGCGACCTGGTGCTCGGACTCGAAGTCGTGCTGCCCGATGGCCGCCTGTGGAGCGGCCTGCGCGCGCTGCGCAAGGACAACACCGGCTACGACCTGAAGCAGTTGTTCATCGGCGCCGAGGGAACGCTGGGCGTGGTCACCGCCGCGGTGCTGAAATTGTTCCCACAGCCGAAGGGTCGCGTTGCCGCTTGGGTCGGACTGGACAGCCTGCAGCACGCGGTTGAGCTGCTCGGGTGCCTCCAGGAGAGCTGCGGCGAAAGGCTGTCGAGTTTCGAAGTGATGTCGCGCGGGCAGCTCGACCTGGTGTTGCACCACATCCCGGGCACGCGCGACCCGCTGAAATCCGCCCATCCCTGGGCGGTGCTGCTGGAGGCGACCGATTCGCGCGCCGGCACCGATCTGGCAGACCATATCCAGGACACGCTTGCCGGCGCGATGAACGCAGGCCTGCTGCAGGATGCCGCAGTGGCAGCGAGTGAGCGCCAGGTGGCTGAATTCTGGCGCCTGCGCGACAGCGTGTCGGAGGCCAACCGCAACTCCGGCTACAGCGTGTCGCACGACACGTCGGTGCCGATCGCCCGCATCCCGGAGTTCGTCCAGCGCGCCACCGCAGCGCTGCGCGCGCGGCGCTCCGACCCGCAGGTGGTGGCGGTCGGCCACGTGGGCGACGGCAACATCCACCTGGTGGCAATCTTCCCGCGGGCCGGCAAGGATGCAGCTGAGTTGCAGCGCGAGGCGGACGCCGCAAGCGCCGAGGTGCACCGCATTGCAGCCGAGCTTGGTGGCAGCATCAGCGCCGAACATGGCATCGGCAGCGCCAAGCGCGACGAGCTCAAGCTGTACAAGGACCCGCTGGAGCTCGGACTGATGCAGGGCATCAAGTCCCTGCTCGACCCGGGAAACCTGATGAACCCGGGCAAGTTGCTCGACCTGCCCAGCGAAGCACGCGCGGCGGACCGGCGGTAGCGGCCGAGACCTGGGGAAACTGCCGATATTGGATCGAGTCGATCAAGCGCAGCTGGGCACCTTGGCGCAGGTCCGGGCCGGGTAATCTTCGGACCTGATTCCGTGGATTCAGCCGACGCAGTTGCTAGCCGGTCCCCAGACCAACTCCGGCACGGTTTGCCGGCGGATCGTGCATCGCGGTGCAGAACAGCCAGCAGGCTGGTGCGTGAGAGGCGCCGGAGCAGGCTTGTACTTGCTTCGGCAGAGGTGAATCAAAGCTTTTGGTGGGGGCGAATGGGTGCGAGAAAAGCACGGCCAGAAGTCGCGTCGTAACTGGCGACAGCTGTACCTGGCGGTGGACGTCAACACTGGGCTGATCGTTGCTTCCATATTGACAGAGCAGGACATCGATGACCCATCCCAGGCTAGCCCACTGCTCGATCAGATCCAACATGAAATATGTCAAGTCACGGCCGACGGCGCTTATGAAGATGATCCAACCTAGAACACCATTGACAAACGTGATCCATAAATCAACGTCGGAATACCCCGCGCGCAACGGCACAGCCAAGCGCATAATTCGAGACAGTCCATACTATGCGCGATACGCACCTTCTCATAATTCAAAGCCTGGATGGGTTGGGCTGGCAGGAGGCCGTCGGCTACGGAACACGTGCGTTGGTGGAAGCCACGATGGGCCAAAACCACGATGGGCCGCTACAAGGGCATTATTGGACCCGGACTGCGCGCGCGATTGGCGAGCTCAGCGAACCGGGGCGGGCGTCGCGGTGGCGGTGGCGGTGGCGGTGCTCAACCGCATGCTGGATGCCGGACGCCCCAGCTCCGTTCTCTCTTCAGCCATAGCTGCATAAACTGCTTTGGGTTAGGGAAACTTCAACTTCGGCTGCCTCCGTGCAATAACGCCCTTACAGTGTCGTCCAGCCCAGGCCAGCCGGGCCAGCGCCCTGGTGAGGTCGCCGCGCCCGAGTGACAGGCCCCTGCGATGGAACTCCGCTGACGGTCGGGGCCTTGTCGCTATTCCATAATTTCGTTTGCTGAATTGCATTTTGTCTGTTGACACGACGAACCGTAGCAGCTAAAGTTGATTCTTCGATGTGCGAAATGAGTGGATCGTTGCCAGCTAGATGCGGCCGGCTATTGCGCCGATAGCCGTCCCAATCGGAGATGATGTCCACCAGACTTTGCTCGGCCGCGGCAGTTCTAGACACCGAATTGCCGCCTGCCAATTGACGGTAGTGGCAACGAAGTGCAATCCTTGATCCGAGCGACGAGGGCATTCCCTGTGCAGTGCCGTACCGGTTATGACAGCTCTTGTTTTGGAGAAACAAATGTTAAGAGTTAGCGAAAGCTGGTGGGCCCGGCGGACATTGTTCGGGCACGGCGTGACATGGGCGATTGCTGCGCTGGTTGCCGTTGGCTCGCCAACCAGCGTTGCGCAGGCCCAGCCCAAATCGACCTTGACAGTAGCGCTGGGTGCCGATCTTGTGTCGGTTGATCCGCACAAGCTGGTTTCAGGAATCGACCATTCATTTTTCGCCAACGTCTTCGAGAGCTTGTTCGCGAACGACGCCCGGGGCAACCTGGTTCCGGCGTTGGCAGAGTCTGTGAGCGTCAGCGCCGACGGACTGGTGCATGATTTCAAGCTCCGCCCGAACGTCAAATGGCACAACGGAGATGCTTTCACGGCGGATGACGTTCGGTTCAGTTGGCAGCGGTCGATTGATCCGGAAATCAAAAACCCGCGTGCCAGTGTGGTTGCCGCCAAGATTCGCGATGTCGAGATTGTCGACCCCCTGCGCGTCCGTCTTCACCTCAAGCAACCGGATGCCAGTCTGCATGAGAATATGGTGACGTATTTCTACTTGGCACCGAAGAAGTTGATCGAGCGCGTCGGCAATGACGAGTTCGGCAAGGCGCCGGTCGGTACGGGTCCGTTCCGGTTCGTGGAACGTAAGCCGCGCGAGTTCACCCGGTTGGCAGCCTTCGAAGGCCATTGGGGGCGGGTCCCCAAGGTTGCCGAAGTGGTGCTGAAGGTCGTGGTGGACGACCAGACCCGGATGGCGCAGATCCAGACTGGTGAATCGGACATAGTCACCTCGGTGCCGCTGGTGTTCGGCTCCCGCATGCAGGGCGCCAGGGATTTCACGATTATTCGGGTGCCCAGCTTCGGCAATGCGTTCATGGTGATCAACAACCGCGGCAACAACCCGGACTTGAAGAAGCCCGACGTGCGCCGGGCGCTGAACATGGCGATTAACCGCGAGACGCTGGCCAAGGCACTGACCTTCGGTTTCGCGACCGTGCATGAATCGCCCTGCACGCCAGGCATGATCGGCTGCGACGTCAAGTTCACCGATCCCTACAAGTACGATCCAGCAGCGGCTCGGGCACTGCTGACCAAGGCGGGCTTCGACTTCAACCGGCCGATCAAAGTGGTGGGTCCGGCCACTGGCCGGGTGACCCAGGGCAAGGAAACGGTCGAGGGCGTCGCCCAGTTTCTGAATGCCGTCGGGGTCAAGACCACGATCGAAATTTTGGAGTACGGGACATGGGCGACAACCGCGTTCGCCAAAGAGAAGAACCCTGAGATCGATGTCTATTTGCTGGCAGCGCCTGACGCGAACCGCGATTCCGGACCTCGTCAGTTGCGTACCCTGAAGACCGGCGAGGCGATGTCTTTCTATTCCGACGCATCGCTGGATCAGGAACTCACAAAGCTCGGCACCATGCCCACCCTCACCGCCTATGAGGAGCAATCGCGCAAGGTGTTCCGTCTGATCCATGACCAGTCAGCGATGATTCCGCTCTGGGCCTATGACTCCGTCTACGCCGTACGCTCTAATGTGAAGTACGAGCCGTTCAGGTACATCACCTGGCCAATTCTCTGGTACGCGGAAAAGGCGCCGAAGTGATGCGCAGGCCCATGGCCGCAGTCCGGGGGGCTGGTTGAGCGTCTATATGGTCAAGCGGCTTGGCCAGACGCTGGTCACGCTGTTGTTTCTGACGCTGATGGTTTTTGCACTGGCGCGTTTGACCGGTGACCCGACGCCGCTGGTCCTGCCAACTGAAGCGACGGCACAGGACGCACAGTTTTTTCGTCATCAGTATGGATTGGACCGGTCACTGCCTGTGCAGTATTTGATATTTCTCGGCAATGTCTCGCGCGGTGATTTTGGCGTTTCATTCCGCTATCGGGAGCCGGCGATCGGTTTCGTCATGGCCGGACTTGGTCCGACATTGCGGCTGACTGGTCTTGCAATGCTCCTGGCGGTCGTGGTTGGCCTGGGGCTCGGCATTTTGGCCGCCGTCTCGCGCAATGTGTGGATCGACCGGCTCGTCAACCTTTACGCCAGTTTTGGTCAGGCGGTACCCAGCTTTTGGCTCGGCCTCATGCTGGTCACCCTGTTCTCCATCAATCTACCCTGGTTGCCGTCGTCTGGTCACGGCACGGCCGGGCATTATGTCCTGCCGGTGATCACCTTGTCGGTATTCGCGTCGGCATCGATAACCCGCCTGACACGGGCGAATATGGCAGAGGCCATGCAAAGCGACTTTGTCCATATGGAGCGCGTGCTTGGCTTGCCCGAAGCCAGTATTGTATTGCGCCACGCGCTACGTAACGCTTCGCTGCCCATCGTCACCTATCTCGGACTGCAGTTTGGCCTGCTCCTCGGTGGCGCAATCGTGACAGAACGGGTGTTCGCCTGGCCTGGTCTTGGTCAAATCATCGTCGATGCGATCCTGCACCGGGACTATCCGGTGATCCAGGCGACAGTTCTGGTTACGGCAGTGATGTTCATGCTCATCAATCTCGCTGTAGACGTGACGTGCATGGTGCTTGATCCGAGGTTGCGGGTTTGAGCGCCATCGAACAGGAGGCGGGTGGGCGCGGTCGGCCACCGATGCTGGCACTGGCGTGTTGCGTGCTGCTGGTGATCGTGGCTGTACTCGGCGACATCGCCACGCCTTATGCCAAGGACTTCGCCGATCTCTCAGCCACCTTGGCACCGCCATTTTGGCAGGATGGCGGCTCGCTGGCCCATCTGCTGGGGACCGACACGCTCGGACGCGACCTGCTGAGTCGCTTGATCGCCGGCACGCGCATCTCGCTGTTGACAGCGGGCGCCGCTATTTTCGTCGCCGGCACGATTGGCGTATTGCTGGGTCTTTTGGCCGGTTACGCCGGTGGTTTGGTGGATGCGATTGTCATGCGGGCGGTCGACGCCTTCCTAGCACTACCCTTCATTCTGATGGCGCTGGCCCTCGTCGCGGCGCTGGGTTCGGGGGTCGAAAACATGATCCTGGTCATGATCGTGACCAACTGGGCGCGTTATGCCCGGCTGGTTCGCAGCGAGGTGCTGAGCATCAAAGGGCGTGATTTCGTTACCCTTGCGCGCATCGCCGGTCTCGCTCCGCATCTCATCGCATTCCGCCACATCCTGCCCAATGCGCTGAATTCGATCACGGTCCTGGCCCTGCTCGATATCGGTCGGGCGATCATCCTGGAGTCCTCGCTTTCGTTCCTGGGCCTTGGCATTCAGCCACCGGAGGTGTCGTGGGGCCTGATGCTGGCCGACGGCAAGGCGTACATGTCGTTCGCCTGGTGGATCACGACGTTGCCCGGCCTGACAATTGTCGCCACGGTCATGGCATTCAATGCGCTGGGCGACTGGCTGAAGCTGCGCTTCGATCCGCGGGCCGCTTTATGACCAGTAGAGAGCCGCCGCTAATCAGCACGACCGGACTGGGCGTCGTCTATGGCAAAGGGGCCAACCCGGTGCGGGCCGTCGCCGACGTCGCCTTCACGGTCCTGGCGGGCGAAATCGTCGGTATTGCCGGGGAGTCCGGAAGCGGCAAGAGCACACTGTGTGCAGCGCTGATCCGTGCCCTGCCACGCGCCGCCTCGTTGTCCGGCGAAGTGCAATATGGCGGCAGGGATCTCTACGCAGTATCGCCTGGTGAGTTGCGGCGATTGCGCCAGCGGGAATTGGCCATGGTCCTGCAGAATCCGATGACGTCGCTCGATCCGATGTTCACCATTGGTGATCAGCTCACCGAGGTGCTGGAGGTTCGCGATAGCGGGGGCGATTTGCGCGCCAAGGGCATCGCCCTGCTGCGCCGGGTTCACCTTACGGCACCGGAGTTGCGCTGGAGCCAGTATCCGCACCAGTTGAGCGGAGGCATGAAGCAGCGTGTCCTGATCGCGATGGCTACCGCTTCCGCTCCCCGTCTGCTGGTGGCGGACGAACCGACCTCGGCGCTGGATGCAACGATCCAGGAGGAAATCCTGCTGCTGTTGCGCGATGTGCGCGACGCCCATGGCACGGCCGTCATCATCGTGTCGCACGACCTCAACGCCTTGCGGCGCGTTTGTGATCGAATCGTCATCATGTACGCTGGGCGCGTCGTCGAGGATGGCCCAACCGAGGCGGTGTTTTCTGCGCCACGTCACCCCTATACCCGGGGCCTGATCGCCTCGTTGCCGCACCTGGAGGACAACGATATTGTCCTGTCATCAATCCCGGGCCAGGTGCCAGACCTGACCCGGCTGCCGGATGGATGTGCCTTCGCTCCGCGTTGTACCGATGTGCTGCCGACATGTGGTCTGCAACAGCCTTTATCCAGCGGCGCAGGTCATCGTGTGTTCTGCTGGATGGCAGAGGTGTCCTCTTGACTGATGGCAAGTCGATGGTCGAGGTCACGAACATTCGGCGCGAATTCGCGTTGCCGCGGCACAGCCTGTTTGCGGCGCCGCGCCGGGTCGTCGCTGTCGATGGCGTCTCGTTCAGCATTTCCCGCGGCGATACTTTCGGCTTGGTCGGTGAGTCCGGGAGCGGCAAGACCACTATCGCCCGGATGCTGCTGAAACTCGATCTCCCCAGCGCCGGCAGCGTGCGGTTCGAAGGCAGTGACATATTCACCCAGGACAGACGGCAGGAACGAATCTACCGGCGATCCGTGCAAGCGGTATTGCAAGACCCCTATGGCGCGCTGAGCCAGCGCATGCAGATCGGCAGCATTGTGGCCGAGCCGCTCCGCGTCCAGGGGCTGCCGCGTGGCGAGGCCCTGGCAGCGGCTGGCCGGATGCTGGAAGCGGTTGGCCTTGGCGCCGATACGCTGAACAGGTATCCGCACCAGTTCAGCGGCGGACAGCGACAGCGTATCGCGGTGGCGCGTGCGTTGTCGGTCGAACCCAAGGTGCTGATCCTCGATGAACCGGTCTCAGCGCTCGATGTCTCGGTCCGAGCTCAGATCCTTGGCCTGTTGCGCGAGATGCAGCAAAGACTGGGTCTTACCTATCTTTTCATCGGTCACGACCTGGCGATCGTGAAATATATGAGCACCCATGTCGGTGTCATGTACTTCGGGCGAATCGTCGAGATCGGCCCGGCTTCTGCCTTGTTCGGACGGCCCCTGCATCCGTACACTCGCAAGCTGGTGGCAACCGCGAAGGGCCGCCAGAAGTTGGGTGAGGTACGGCTGACCGGGGAGATGCCGAGCCCCTTGGCGCCGCCCAGTGGCTGCCACTTTCGCACCCGTTGCGCTTTCGCTGCCGAACGGTGCGCTGCTGAGGCGCCGGTGCTGTCCGAACTGAAGAGGGGCCACAGCGTGGCCTGCCATTTCGCCGCCGAGCTCCCAGAGCCGGCATGACCATTTGAAAAAGGAGAGTCGAACATGGACAAGCAGAGCGAGATTCCCGAGATACTTCGCAGGTGGCCCGGCCATACCGGCAATTGGGGCCGCTGGCCGAACGATCGTGGAACGTTGAATCTGCTGACCCCCGAGGTGGCGCTGCGCGGCGTTCGAGCGGTATGCACCGGTCAGACCATTCCCTGCGCCCGTCCCCTGGCAACGAAGGATCCGATCCGCGAGACGCCGACTGCCGTGCACCAGATGCTTACCGCCGGCAAATGGGACAAGGACCCGGCCCGCAACGTGCAGTCGGCCAGCGACAGTATCCAGTTTCGCGTGCACGGCATGATCAACACGCATATCGATGCCTTTTCCCATATCGGCTACGAAGGTTATGGTTTCAACGGGCGACCGTTCGCAGACATGGTGAGCATGGAGGAGGGCGCCAAGCTCTGTGATATCACCGATATGGTCTCGATCGTCACCCGCGGCATCTTCGTCGACGTGGCGCGGGCGCGGGGTGTTCGCCACCTTGCACACGGTGATTCGGTCAAGCCCGAGGAGGTGGCCGAGGCGGCGAAGAAGTTGCAACCGGGTGACGCCATCGTCATTCGCCTCGGTTGCACACTTAGCGGCGGTTTGCCCCCGGCGCCGGAAAGCCCCGACAAGCACGGTACCTGGGCCGGCCTGCACGCCGATACCATCGAGCTTCTCGCCAGCAAGGACGTCAGTGTGATCGCATCCGACTCCGTTAGCGACACGTTCCCCAGCCCGGTGATCCAGTTCTGCAAGTCGCCAGTCCATGTGCTGTGCTTGGCTTTCTACGGCATCCCCCTGTTGCACAACATGGACCTGGAGGCACTGGCACAAGCATGCGCGGTGCAGGAGCGCGACAACTTCATGTTCGTCGTTTCACCTCTCAACGTTCCGAAGGCGACCGGTTCGCTATGTACTCCGGTGGCAATTCTCTAGCGTTGGATCAGCCCGCCAGACGGGGTGTTGCTAGCGTCGATGGGCGTCATGAAGTTGTAGCTATCCATGATAAAAGCGTCTTGGTGCAGGGCTTGGTCGTCCCCGCCGCTGCCGAGCGGGGTAAAAATCGCCCTGATGAATGCATGGCTAGGAAAGCGCACCTCGTATTGCTGCTTGCGGTGGATTTTCGAGTCTTCCTCCATCATGTCGATTATCTCCGCTGAACATGGCCCGCCAATGCTCCGCAGCACCACTCTAGCGGAACTTCTAACTCCCCTGTGCCGTCCAAGTTTCGAACCATCTCTCCCAGATACGAGCTCGGTTCCTGGCCCTTTGATTTTTGAGCGGTGTTTTCTATAATCGGATTATGAGGCACTGCCTATCGTCGCGTTTCAATATACCCGGAATTATGACTACCAGTAATTCATAAAATATTGAGTCGAAATTTGCATGGATTCAATCTGTGGCCGTATGCAATCCAGCCCAAAAATTATTGAATGCCTGGGTATATGGTTTGTCACCAATCATCGTATTTTCCTAGCTTGCCGTTTACATACCCGCTTATGTACGGCGTTACCCATTCCTTGCGCAAGTGGTCAAACAGGGCATGAAGTTTTTTTCCGTCTAACCTGCCGTGCTTCGGGATTAGGTCCAAGACGGTGATCCCAACCTTGATGATGACCAAACGGCGACACATGACCGTGATGGTGGAGGCTGAAGCCATCACACGCGGCGCTGACTGGTGCAGGTGCATATTTCAGCCCATCTTGGACGGCGTTTCAGGCTGAACGTAGACGCGATTTCGGCGTGATCGTGGACGGCATTTCAAATTGATCGTGGACGACTTGGGAATGCGCGCAAGCGAGGGGGGCCAGTCATTGACCAGTGCTTTGCCATGCCTTCGCGCCAATAGGGGGGTGGCCGCTAAGGTGTCAACCAATTTGACAGGCACCTCGGAGTCTCTGAAAAAGCACTTTTAAGGCGGCAAGCAACCTATCTCGTTCGGGGAAAAAAGCGACAGTCCCGAAAAAATCAGCCCTTGGGTGCAAGAAGCGCAGACACGGTTGTATCAAGCCGGTTGGCAAGCTTCAGCAGCGTATCTAAGCTCGGGTTGCCTACGCAGCGCTCAATCTTCGAAACAACAGTATCGTGATCAGTCATCGCGCCGCATGGTCCACTTGACGTTGCGATCTCCTTGGAAGGCCAATCGTCCATCGGGCATCAGGCTGACGGAAACAGGATAAGACTTGCCATCTTCTTGGACTTGCTCGCCCACA
>Ga0214919_10002889_pt1 | contig 26545 bp, 22 predicted proteins | sample LL1503_MetaG_FD_177994 | JGI IMG/M metagenome (GOLD analysis project Ga0214919, IMG submission 177994) | Freshwater microbial communities from Lake Lanier, Atlanta, Georgia, United States - LL-1503 | ecosystem: Environmental > Aquatic > Freshwater > Lake | place: USA: Georgia | collected...
CTATAGTGAAGGTGCACGGGGTCTTTCCGTCCCGTTGCGGGTACTCGGTATCTTCACCGAGACTTCAATTTCACAGGGCTCGTGGCTGAGACAGTGGAGCGATCGTTACACCATTCGTGCAGGTCTGAACTTACCAGACAAGGAATTTCGCTACCTTAGGACCGTTATAGTTACGGCCGCCGTTTACTGGGGCTTCGATTCAAAGCTTTGTCTTACGACTAACCTCTCCTCTTAACCTTCCAGCACCGGGCAGGTGTCAGGCCTTATACTTCATCTTTCGATTTTGCAAAGCCATGTGTTTTTGATAAACAGTCGCCGCTCCCATTTCTCTGCGGCCCCACCGAAGTGGGGCACTCCTTTTCCCGAAGTTACGGAGTTAATTTGCCTAGTTCCTTAGCCACGGCTCACCCTAGCGCCTTAGTATACTCTACTTGCCTACCTGTGTCGGTTTGCGGTACAGGTGGCTTACGACTGAAGCATAGAGGGTTTTCTTGGAAGTCTGCTTAGGATCACTATCCTTTTGTCCGAAGACTCCAGGTACTATCAGCTTTCGACAGGTCACGCGGATTTACCAACGCATCCTATATCTACGGCCTTTAACGTTCTATTCCGTCAGAACGCGGATCTTTCACTACTCCGTCACCCCATAGCATCGTAAGCCAGTATCGGAATATTAACCGATTGTCCATCGTCTACGCCTCTCGGCTTCGACTTAGGCCCTGACTAACCCTGATCCGATTAACGTTGATCAGGAAACCTTAGGCTATTGGCGGGCAGGTTTCTCACCTGCCTTATCGTTACTTATGCCTACATTTGCTTTTCCAATCGCTCCAACAAAGCTCGCGCTTTATCTTCTGCGCAATTGGAATGCTCCCCTACCAGTATATATTGCTATATAATCCATAGCTTCGGCACTATGCTTAATGCCCGATTATTATCCACGCCCAACCGCTCGACCAGTGAGCTGTTACGCACTCTTTAAATGAATGGCTGCTTCCAAGCAAACATCCTGGCTGTCACAGCAGTCGGACTACGTTTTAACAACTTAGCATAGATTTTGGGGCCTTAGCTGATGGTCTGGGTTCTTTCCCTCTCGCCCACGGACCTTAGCACCCGCGGGCTCACTGCCGGTTATATATCATAGCATTCGGAGTTCGTCTGGGTTTGGTAGGCGGTGAAGCCCCCTAGCCCAATCGGTAGCTCTACCTCTATGATACTCAACACCGACGCTGTTCCTAAAAACATTTCGGGGAGTACGAGCTATTTCCCAGTTTGATTAGCCTTTCACCCCTATCCTCAGCTCATCCGAGAGCTTTTCAACGCTCACCAGTTCGGTCCTCCATTTCGTGTTAACGAAACTTCAACCTGGCCAAGGATAGATCACAAGGTTTCGCGTCTACCCCAACTGACTATTCGCCCTATTAAGACTTGCTTTCGCTTCGGCTGCGGACCTTAAGTCCTTAACCTTGCCAGTTAGGAGTAACTCGTAGGCTCATTATGCAAAAGGCACGCGGTCATTCCGATATACGGAACTCCCACCGCTTGTAAGCGTACGGTTTCAGGTTCTATTTCACTCCGTTGTTTACGGTTCTTTTCACCTTTCCTTCACAGTACTTGTTCGCTATCGGTCTCTCAGTAGTATTTAGCCTTACCAGATGGTGCTGGCAGATTCCCGCAGGGCGTCTCCGACCCCGCGGTACTCAGGATACTACTAATATGCATAAATCTACGTGTACGGGACTATCACCCGCTATGGTTCAGCTTTCCAGCAGAATTCCACTTCTTTTATGCATACACGTTGCAGTCCTACAACCCCGACTTTGCCGAAACAAAATCGGTTTGGGCTGTTCCCCGTTCGCTCGCCACTACTTGGGGAATCACTAGTTTGTTTTCTTTTCCTCCGGGTACTTAGATGTTTCAGTTCTCCGGGTTGGCACCTTTCGGTGATACGCCTTCAGCGTACCGGGTTGCCCCATTCGGAAATCTGCGAATCACGGGTTATTTCCACCTCATCGCAGCTTATCGCAGGTTATCACGTCCTTCATCGCCTCTGAGAGCCAAGGCATCCTCCATACGCCCTTGCTTACTTTCTTTGTATTTTACTTCTAATTTGTATTTCCTATCCAATATGTCAAAGAACGATTTCCCACTAAAGGGAAGCGCGTTGAATACTGGAATCGAACCAGTAACCTCTTCCGAAAAAAAATGGAAGTGCTCATCCAATGAGCTTATTCATCAATAAAAAAGAACGTTTCAATCAAAAAAAACACTTTTGCGTTAGCAATTGTGGTAAAAAAAGTGGAGATGAACGGAGTCGAACCGTTGACCCCCTGCTTGCAAAGCAGGTGCTCTAGCCAGCTGAGCTACACCCCCAAAAAAGGCAGAGGTTAGCTTAAGTAATCAGACATTATTGATATCCAATACTAGCATAGCTATTCCTCTCTATCGAAGCATTAGTGTAGTAGTCCCGAACGGAGTTGAACCGTTGACCTCTACATTATCAGTGTAGCGCTCTAACCAACTGAGCTACGGGACTGTTGAGTATCCGCTAACCTAGTTGGCAAGCTGTCTCACTGCTGCTCGTTATGAGTGCCTCGCGTTGAGAAAAAAAATGGGAAAGGAAGTACAGAATCATCAATCTTAATCCCGAAGGATAAGAAGTGATTCGAACCACTCTAAAAAGGAGGTATTCCAGCCGCACCTTCCGGTACGGCTACCTTGTTACGACTTAGCCCCAGTCATTGGTTTTACCCTAGGCGACGCCTTGCGGCAATCGACTTTAGGTACTCCCAACTCCCATGGCTTGACGGGCGGTGTGTACAAGGCCCGGGAACGTATTCACCGCGTCATTGCTGATACGCGATTACTAGCGATTCCAGCTTCATGAAGTCGAGTTGCAGACTTCAATCCGAACTGAGACCGGCTTTAGAGATTAGCATCACATCGCTGTGTAGCAACCCGTTGTACCGGCCATTGTAGCACGTGTGTAGCCCAGGACGTAAGGGCCGTGATGACTTGACGTCGTCCCCACCTTCCTCACCGCTTGCGCGGGCAGTTCCATTAGAGTCCCCAGCATAACCTGCTGGCAACTAATGGTAGGGGTTGCGCTCGTTGCGGGACTTAACCCAACACCTCACGGCACGAGCTGACGACAGCCATGCAGCACCTAGTTTCGCGCCCCGAAGGGATATAAGCTTTCACCTATAGTCGCTAACTTTCAAGCCCTGGTAAGGTTCCTCGCGTATCATCGAATTAAACCACATGCTCCACCGCTTGTGCGGGCCCCCGTCAATTCCTTTGAGTTTCAATCTTGCGACCGTACTCCCCAGGTGGATCACTTAACGCTTTCGCTTAGCCGCTGACAGTGTATCGCCAACAGCGAGTGATCAAAGTTTACAGCGTGGACTACCAGGGTATCTAATCCTGTTTGATCCCCACGCTTTCGTGCCTCAGCGTCAATAATGGCTTTGTGAGCTGCCTTCGCAATCGGTGTTCTATGACATATCTAAGCATTTCACCGCTACATGTCATATTCCGCCCACATCAAACATATTCAAGATCAACAGTATCAATGGCAGTTCTGTTGTTAAGCAACAGGCTTTCACCACTGACTTATAAATCCGCCTACGCACCCTTTAAACCCAATAAATCCGGATAACGCTTGGATCCTTCGTCTTACCGCGGCTGCTGGCACGAAGTTAGCCGATCCTTATTCTTACGGTACATTCAGCCCTCTACACGTAGAGGGGTTTATTCCCGTACAAAAGCAGTTTACAACCCATAGGGCAGTCATCCTGCACGCGGCATGGCTGGATCAGTCTTGCGACCATTGTCCAATATTCCTTACTGCTGCCTCCCGTAGGAGTCTGGTCCGTGTCTCAGTACCAGTGTGGGGGTGTAACCTCTCAGTACCCCTATCGATCGTTGCCTTGGTGAGCCGTTACCTCACCAACTAGCTAATCGAACGCATACTCATCCAAAACCGCCGGAGCTTTAATTGCAAAATGATGCCATCTCGCAATGTTATGGAGTATTAATCCGAATTTCTTCGGGCTATCCTCCAGTTTTAGGTAGATTATATACGTGTTACGCACCCGTGCGCCGGTCGCCGGCAAGTATTGCTACTCCCGCTGCCCCTCGACTTGCATGTATTAAGCCTGCCGCTAGCGTTCATCCTGAGCCAGGATCAAACTCTCCATTGTAAGTTTTGATCTGGTGTCTCGACAGGTGTCGAGACGATTTTTTTTGGTTCGTTCTCATTCTTGGCTCTCGGCCAAGAAGGGATGATTCTGTATTAATTTTCCTTTCCCAATATTTTCAAAGAACTTTCTGATATTTATATTAACTAGTCACCTCTCGGATTCTAGTAAAATCAGTCTGTAATAAAGAACTACCATTCTTGCATTCGCTTCAAACGGGGTGCAAAAGTACAACTCCTTTCGACATCTCCAAACTTTAAAGAATATTTTTTTTAAAATAATTCTATTAGTTTAAGAAAAACCCTTTTAAAGCGTGCTAATTTTTGAACTCATTGGCATAAAGCCATTAAACCCTTATAAAATATAGCTTTTAAGAACGTCCCTAACATTTAGCGGGGTGCAAATGTACTACAGGGAGCCGCATCTGCAAAGGGTTTTATTAAAATTGAGCTATTAGGAACTTAACTTACTGAATGTCAATGATGAAATTTTGGAAATAATTCGGAATTCAATTTTAAGGTGTACTTAATCCGACCGGCAAAACCTTTCCATTAAAAAATTGATGACCGTTCAATGCAAACCATGCAATCCACTTAGCCATTTCATTGGCAGTAATGGGCGCCTTATAACCTGGGAAAGCAACTTCCAACATTTCTGTTTGCGTTGCTCCTAAGGCAAGACAATTTACCTTGATGTTCAGATCCCTAAATTCTTCGGCCATTACCTCCGATAATCCGGCTAATGCGGCTTTGCTAGAACTATAGGCAGATAATCCGGAAAATTTTGAACTTCCTTGAAATCCGCCCATACTTGAAATATTCACAACATGGGAAACCTCATCGCCACCCATCATAGGTAAAAGCAGTTGGGTCAACCGGAATGGAACAAAAACATTTACTTCATAGGAAAGTCTTAACTCTTCGGGAGTAATTTTTTCAAATGGCTTGTTAATAATTACGCCAGCATTATTAATTAAAATATCTATGCGATCATTGAGTGATTTAGCGGTAAAAACTATCTGTTGTAAGTCTAATTCGGAACTGAGGTCGCCTGCTAAAATCATTAATCTATTGTCAGATCCGCTTGCACGTGCTGCATTTTGCAAATTTTCTAACCCTTTTCCACTTCTGGCCACGGCAATAACATGGTGACCAAGCTGGACTAAAGCCAAAACTGTTTCAAAACCTATTCCACGACTTGCACCTGTAATAATGATATTCATAATAATTGGACAAATTAACACAAACAATTGAAGCGCGATCACATAAATTTAAATAAGTTTTAAGCAAAGCAACAAGAAAATCATCCTAACTTTATGCCAATGTTTAAGTATTCGGTTTTCTTCTTAATTCTTTTTCCTGCATATAATTTTGCTCAAAATGTTCCTCTACTGAATAAAACCCCTGAAGCTAACTCAATAAGAGATAATTTAAATTGGGGAAATTTGGTTTATGCTGGGAACGTAGGATTGAATTTTGGAAATGTTACAAGCATTTCATTTTCCCCTATGATAGGATATAAGGTTACCCCAAAATTTATTCCAGGTATTGGATTAACTTACAACTATATTAAATTTAATAATCCTAATTTCCAATCAGAAAGCATACATATTTATGGAGGAAGTATTTGGGCAAGGTATTATGCATTTACAACTGTTTTTGGCCATGGTGAATATGAAATGTTAAACGGAGAATGGAATCCCTATTTCAGACCGGGCTACAGATACTATCTTAACAGTTTATTAATTGGTGCGGGCTACCAAGAAAATTTAGGAAAAATGTCGAGTTATATTTTAGTCCTATACAATGTTACGAAAGACGAGGATTCTCCTTACACAAGCCCTTTGATTATTCGTGTAGGTTTGGGTTTTGGAATGTAAGCTCTTGACATGGAGTCTTTCTAACCTCAAGAAAACAAAGAAATATAAATAATGAAATGAATAAGATTATCTTCGGACCTTAATTTTTTGAACTGCTTTTTATGAAAAAAATTATTACGCTTTTCTCAGCAACGCTTATTTCGACAGGAATTTTTGCGCAGTGGGATACATTGACAACAAATACAACAACAAACTTTAATTCAATAAGTTTTACGAATGAAAACAATGGTGTGGCTGTAGGAAAGGACGTTACTTTAGCAAATGGGAAAGCGTATCAAACTACTGATGGCGGATTGACTTGGGTAATGGTAAATTCAGGGACATCGTCATACAATGATGTTTTTTTTCAAAATACAAATAGAGGTTGGATAGCTGCTGATAGTGGGTATATTTTAGAAACGATAAATAGCGGGCAGACTTGGGGAAATTTAACTCATATAGGAACACAGAATTTTAATTGTATTCATTTTCCAACCGATACATTAGGATTCGTTGCTGGAGATAATGGTTGTATTTATAAAACTTCTGATTTGGGATTGTCTTGGGACACCTTAAATAGTGGCACACTACTTTCTATAAATGATATTTTTTTTACAGACGGATTAAATGGATGGATTGTTGGGGATGGAGGATATATAGCAGCAACATTAAATGGAGGAAATACATGGACTCAGGTTTCGCAACCATTTTTTGGATTTATGAATATTCATGGATTTGCTTACAATGCTAGCTATGCTAATGCCATAGCCGTAGGGAATTTGGGAGATGCGCTTTTTTCTTCAAACTCTGGAATGAATTGGAGCATTTTTTCTTCAGGGGTAACCAGTACTTTGAATAAAGTTGCATTTACAAATAATTTGGCTGGAGTGATAGTGGGCGACAATGGTGTTATTTTGAGAACGGAAGATGGGGGAACAACTTGGATGCGTGATTCTGTTTGGGGAGTTACTGAAAACTTAAAAGGAATTTGTTGGGCAAGTGATACCCTTGCTTATGTCTGTGGCTTAAATGGAACTGTGCTGAAAAGTCAGTCTGATATTTCTTCAGTTCGCCCGATAATTAAAAACAACATGGACATTTCAGTATTTCCGAATCCGTTTATAGATGTTTTAAATATTCGTATTGAATTGGGAAAGTCTTCTGTTGTTCAAATAAATGTTTTGGATGTTACCGGGAGGATTCTACTGACCGAAAACAAAGGTATTTGTAATGAGGGGAAACAAATATTTCATTTGAATGGAATATTTTCTTTGAGTGAAGGAATGTATTTTGTGACCGTGAAAACAGAAAACCAAGAAGTCACAATTCCGGTGGTCAAAAACTAAGCAATTAGGAATTTAAAAATACTCGCTTAAGTGCCGGCTTAATTCTAAAATTTTTCTGAAATAGCCCTGATAGAACCGAGCTCCGCCGAGGTGAAAGCAGGTGAGGTATCACTAAATTACAGAACGGTGACTGCTCCTAATTTCCCAAACAAAATTTTGAGCATTATTAAAAAGATATAATTCTTGTATCTTTTCTTTAACCATGACATTAGGATTGGCAAATAACGATTCAAACCTAAAAACTAAAGTCATGGCTAGCACCAAAGAAACTCCCCGACAAAAAATGATTGCGATGATGTACTTAGTACTCACTGCTATGCTTGCACTTAATGTTTCGAAAGAAATTTTAGATGCATTTGTTACTGTTAACAGTGGCCTTGAAAATACAGGCAAAAGTTTTGACAAAGACATTGCGACTTTATACTCCAAATTTGAGGAGAAAAAAAGTATAGACCCACTGCGCGTTCAAGCTATGTGGGTAAAAGCACAGGAGGCGAAAAAACTTTCGAAGGATATTGGCAATTACATTGACCAGTTAAAAAAAATGTTAATTCGAGAAACAGAAGGCTTTGAAAATAAAGAGGAAGACACCATTCATTTAAGCTTTATAAAAGCAAAAGATAGGTATGATATTCCAACTAATATTTTGTGTGGCTCAGATGAAAATGGGAAAAATGGACAAGCAAACATACTGCGCAAAAAATTGGATACTTACAAGCTTGCGCTAATGAATTTGCTTCCCCCTGCGGAAAGAGCCGCAATGCATCTAAGTATTGAATCGAAAGACCCAACTGATGGTGGCGAATTTCATACTTGGGAAATGAAAACTTTTTACAATACTCCGATAGCGGCTGACATAACTATTCTATCAAAAATTCAGGATGATGTAAAAAGCGCGGAATCAAATGTGGTAGCAGCGCTGTTACGTACAACAGACTCTGATATTATTCCGTTCGACACCGTTGCTGCCCGAGTAATTGCAGCTAACAATTATGTGATGATGGGAGAAAAATACGAAGCGGATATTTTCCTTGCAGCATTCAACAAAACTCTTAAACCACAAATTTTACTGGGAAAATTCAATCCATTGACTGGAAAAATGGAAGGTGCTTATGACAGCGTAAATGTGAGCAATGGAATGGGTAAATATTTTATGGATGCAACACGCGAAGGGATTTTCAATTACGAAGGGGTAATAAACATGACTACGCCAAAAGGAAAAATAATGCAGTATCCATTTAAATCAGAATATATTGTTGCCCGCCCGGCTGCCAATGTAAGTGCCGATAAAATGAATGTGATGTATGCCGGTTTAGAAAACCCAATTACTGTTTCTGTCCCTGGATTTGCGAATGAGAAAACAATAGTTCGTTCAAGCCAAGGTGTATTGAAAGCTTTGGGAAATGGCAAATACATGGTCAGTGGAGTCAAACAAGGAACATGCGATATATTTGTTTTGGTTAAGACAGATAAAGGAGAACAACGGAGCATGGGCGCGATGCAATTTCGAGTACGGAATCTCCCCTTAGCAATTACTTATCTTTCGGGAGTTGATCAAAGAATTACAACAAATGCAAAAATAAGTTCCAGCCCAGGGATTGTTTGTAAATATGGCAATGATTTCAATTTTGATGCAAAAGCAACAATCACAGATTATTCGCTGGATATCATTGACAAAACAGGGTTTCTATATTCAAAGGAAGGGATAAAAGGTTTTGTACTTGATCCGTTAGCGAAGTCGGTTTTATCAAAAGCTAAACGAGGAACTAAAGTTACTTTTTACAATATTCATGAAAAAGGAGCTGACGGTGTTACACTTGAATGTGCCGACATGGTGTACGTCATCCGATAAAAATAATTTTCAGTAAAAGTTTTAACAGCAATCCTTTCACCCGTGGTTTCGATAAAAAGAAATCACGGGTTTTTATTTACAAAAAACAAGTTTGGAAAATTTAAAACTTTTTACACTGCCATCGCAACAACTTCCTTCACATCGGGAACCATTCTCTTCAGCAAAACTTCTATTCCTGCTTTCAAAGTAATGGTTGAGGAAGGACAACCACTGCAAGAGCCTTTCAACTGAACAGTTACAATTCCATTTACAAATGATTGAAATGTGATCAGTCCTCCGTCTTGCTCTACTGCAGGTCTGATATATTGCTCCAACACTTCTATGATTTTAGTTTCCGCATCATTTTGTGGTGCGGCGTGCTCAGTAAAAACAGTTGTTGTTGTTTTGAAAGTAGAATCAGTAGCAACTTCTTTGGCAGGCAATTCATCAATTACAGCAAGGCCTTTAGATAAATAATCGCGCAACACTTCTCTCAACTCATGGGTGATATCATCCCAAGAAACAACATCACTTTTTGTGACGGTAATAAAATTTGAAGAAATAAAAACTCCTTTCACGAATGGAAATTGAAAAAGTTTTGCAGGTAATGGGGCTTTAGCCGTTTCGGCCACATTTAAATACTGTGCTGTAGCCCCTTCTGAGATTAGCATTGTATTTGCGACAAATTTCATCGATGCCGGGTTTGGTGTGCTCTCAGCATAAATTACTACGGGCATTGTTTTTGGTTCCATAATGCAAAGGTAGTGTTTAGTTTAGAGCTTGCAATTGTGTAGGCGTTTGAAATAGGAATGAATATTATTTTCTGTAAAATATTTTGCAGCCAACCGATTGGGTTAAAGGATTGGTAACTTTTTTATTTTTCAATAGTTCATTTACTGCATTCGCAATAAAGGGATCTGCTTTTTGGGGTTCTTCTCCGTTATTGTCAATTGCACCACTGTATTTTATTTTCCACTCATTATTTTCTTTCCAGATAACATAAGCTTGTGGAGTGTGATCAGCACCAAAATTTTTACCAACAGTTTGTTTTGCATCATGCAAGTAAGGAAAATTAAATTTTTCTGACTTTACTCTTTGTTGCATCTTATCAAAACTTTCATCTTCATAAATTACAGTATCCATTGAATTAACCGCCAATAAAGGAACATCAAGTGCTTTAAATTTAGTGTTAAGATCATTCAAACGATTGGTATAAAGTTTTGCAAACGGGCAATGATTGCAAGTGAATACAATAATAAAACCTTTTGCCTTTTGATACTCTTTAAGCGAAATGCCTTTACCATTCACATTTAACAAAGTAAAATCAGAAATGGTATTACCAATTACAGATTTTGTTTTGTAACGGAAACTCTGCAAAACAAAACCTGTTATGATTAATGAAACAATAACTATTAATGCAAAACATGATTTGAATATTTTGCCTTTCATTCTTTAACGAATTTTTTAGTTGTGGTAATCTTTGTTTTCTCATCTGTAAGTTGTAAAAAATAAACACCTGCTGAGAGATTACTGATGTCAATTCCATTTTGAAATTGTGGACGCGGCAGCATGTAAATTGTTCTGCCAACAGCATTATTTATTCTGATATAATAAACTTCTTCAGCTGGATCATTTAAAGAAATGTATAATTTATCAGCCGAAGGATTTGGATAGAGAGAAAAATCTTTTGCTGCTTGTTGTGGTTCATTAATGGCGGTTGGATTATTTACAACAACAAACTGCCCCATCATGCCTCCATCTTCATGATTAGAAAAATGGCAGTGATACATAAAAGGATGAATTGAATCAGCGTAATCATCAAACTTTGCCACAAAAGTTGCTGATGAACCTATAGGCAAATAGAGAACATCTTTCCATCCGTCTTCATACGCAGCGACAGTACCAGGACTTCTGGAAATAATTTTGAATTCAACATCGTGTATGTGAAATGTATGTCCGAAAACATTGTTATTGGTAATTGTCCATTTTTCAATTGTGTTTAGGATAACTGTATTATTAATATTTGAAAGAACAAAAGGAGTATTGTCGAAGTCAAAAGGAGGGCCATTAGGATTACCATTTGTTACATTCACAGTTCTGTTTACAGTTGCATTAGCGGCAGTCCAGTAAGTGTTGTTGGCAAGTGTTGCCGGTAAGCTTGAGATTGGATTTATTGTTGCAGCAATAATATTTATATGCAGTACTGAGAATGTTGTATTATTTAACAAACTTCCAAATTCACCTGTGGTGGCAGGTTCGCCTCCCGGAAATCCCAAAGAAAATCCCCCGTTATATGCTTTCAAATCTAAACTTGAACCCAATAAGTCATTGCTAAAGTCAACCATAATCTCAATGCGTTCGCCTACTGCTAATAATACTCTTGTAACAGGTACGGGCGTATTTAATAATCCGCCATCAGTAGAAATAATATAAAAAGTTCTGTTATCGCTGAATCCTAAATTATATGATCTTTCTATTTCAGCATTTAAAATTCGTAAACGCACGAATTGTTTAGGTAAACTAACTTGCGCATTCGGTGTTCCGTTTGTCAGCATATAATCACCATAAGAACAATTTGTAGTTACAAAGGCGTTGGATGCATCATATCTCCTGCTGGTTAATGCCAATGGAATATCATCAACCCCATAAGTTCTTGGTAATGCCAACGCCGCCTCCTGTGTATCTCTCACAATTATAAACCCTCCAAGCCCCTTACTCATCTGCTCCTGCGTCATTTCATGCAAGTGAGGATGGTACCAATAAGTGGAAGCATTATTTGCCACCTTCCAGTAAGGCTGCCAGATAGTACCGGGAGGAATTACCTGATGAGGGCCACCATCCATTACTGCGGGAAGATGCATACCATGCCAGTGAATAGTAGTTGTATCATTCAGATAGCTATGTACAAACATGTGAACCGTATCTCCCTTATTAAAAAACAAAGTGGGACCCCAGAATTTATTGTTCACGCCTGCAGTTATAGTTTGGTTGCCAGGTCTTAGCTGAGCAAAACTGTCAACAAGATTAAGGTTAAAATTTATTCCTGATAATGTATCAGGAATCCAAAGGTTGTTGTATTGTGCTGATAAATTTATTGCTGAAAGGGAAATTATCAAGCAGAGTACTATGTTTTTTTTGTTCATAAATTTATTAAGATTATTTGTTTATATATAATTAGATGCTGTTCGATAATAAAACTTGCGGTTGGTTTACATTTATCTGCGAGACGGGGGTTGAAGTGTCAACATACGCAATCCTTCTTTTATTACTTCATCAAATTTTTTCTGCTGTCCGGGTGAACAGATGGTTCTTACTTTTTGAAAGTGATAAAATGTAGAAAGTTCTATTTGTTTTTGTACCGATGTAAGGGAATCTGCTAGCTGATATATTTTTACTGTATCAGGAGGAATTGCGTCCAGCAAATCAAAAAACTTATCGCGAAGGTATTGGCTTTCATCCCTCAAATCTCTTACTGAACTTCTGTGTTCGTCACGCATGTACACGAATTGAGTTCGTTGTGCTTCCGTAAAATTTAATTCATGCATTAAAAAATCTCCTATTTCCTGACTAGGAGGCGGTGGCATAGCGTGTGGGGGTTTGTGCATCCATATAAATGCCAGCGAGCTTATATTAATAAACAATAAAATAATTATACCTATTTTTAAAAATTTAGAATTATCCATATCGCCAATTATTTTAAAGTGTTGAGGTAAGAGAAATATTCACTGTAAACAGGATTAGATACGGTTTGATTTGTAGTGATTGTTTTATTGTATTGAGTGATTGAAACAAGATTTATTCCAGCCAATAAAACAATACATGCAGCGGCTATCCATTTTACAAATGGAAGCATGGCAATGATCTTAACTTTAGGGAAAGATACATTTGATAAACGCTCTGCCAATTGGGATGAAACTTCAGTACGTTTGATATTATCAACACTGTTTAATGTTTCCTGAATCCAGTTTTCTTTAAGGTTCATATTGTTTTAGATGTTTATTGTTTTAAAAACTTGTGGTTACTTTTCATTTTTTTCATAATAATCTCCCAATAACTTTTGAAGGGACTGCTTTGCGCGGAAAAGAAGTGATTCAACAGAGGACAGAGTAACCTGCATAACATCAGCAACTTCAGCATAACTTAAACCTTCTGTTTTATGAAGTATAAATGCTGTTTTTTGATTTTCGGGTAACTTATGTATGGCGGCGAATAAAATGGCAGCACGTTCTTTGTTTTCCAATTGAATACCCGGATGAAAAAAGTTGGGGATTTCAAAGCTTGATTCCGTCAAATTATTATAGGACAAACTTTGCATAAAGCCAAATCGTTTCTTTCTATTTTTCCAACGTAAAAACTCCAATGATTTTGAAACTGCAATCCTATAAATCCAAGTGGAAAGTTTTGACTCGCCTTTGAAGTTTTTCAAAGATTGAAAAACTTCAACAAAAACTTCCTGTGTAATATCTTCAGCATCTTCTACGTTTTGTAATATACTTAGAGAAGTATTAAAAACTTTATTTTTAAATTGTTTAACAAGCTTTTCAAAGCTAATTCTATCACCTTCAATTAATTTGCGTATTAAGTCTGTATCTTCTATCATTCACCTAAGTGTATGTTAAAATAGACAAAAAAACAGGTATAAGTTTAATACTATTGAATCTCATTTAGTCGCTATTATTTTGTTGTCCAGCTTATCCTTCTATCGATTTATAGTCTAACACCCATTACTAAAATATCATCTACTTGTTCAAAATCTCCTTTCCATTTTTCAATAAATTTGGTAAGGTATATTTTTTGTTCAGGTAAACTTAAACTTTGAATACTTAGTACTATCTCTTTAAATTTTTTAGTCATTAATTTTTTGTCTTTTTCCCATCCAAATTGGTCGGCATAGCCATCTGTAAAAAGATAAAAAGTGTCACCCGTTTTTAATTTTAATTTACAGGTTTCATATTTTTGTTGGTCACTTGTCAAACCTGCTATAGCACTTTTAGTTCCTTTTATTTCTTCTAAAACGTTGGAATTTTTTCTAATTAGCCAAAGTGGTCTATTGGCACCCGAAAAATTGAGAAGTTGTTTCTCTATATTGATGGAGCAAAGCGCAATATCCATTCCATCTCGCATGGATTCAGTGAGCGCAGTCTGGTGCAATGAAATTTTTATTTTTTTATTGAGTTCTGCTAAAATGTCTGCTGTCTTTTTATTTTTTCGCGTTGCTTCTACTAATTTTTCATTGCCTATCATACTCATAAGTGAGCCAGGAACACCATGGCCTGTACAATCAACTGCAGCAAGGAATATTAATTTATTAGTTCTGTAAAAAAAATAAAAATCTCCACTAACAATATCTTTTGGTTTAAATAATATAAAACTTTCTTTCAGCCATTGTTCAATCTCTTTTTGCTTAGGCAATTGTGCTTCTTGAATTCGTTTTGCATAATTAATACTTGCAGTAATATCTTGATTTTTAGTTTCAATTATTTCGTATGTTTTTTTTAATTCTACATTTATTAATTTATTTATTTTTGCTTCATTTTGGGCTGTATTTATTTTATTGAGGAATTCTATTCGTTTAACTTTTATAGCCCCTTCCAAATTTATCATTTCAGTTGATACTTCATGGTACTGCTTGTAATGGTCTAGCGCCTTTTCATAATTTTTTCTTGATTCATTAATTTCTGCTAATGCCAAATGGCTCGGCGCCAATGCAATTCTTAAATTAATTGTTTTTGCAATGGCAAGTGCTTCTTTCAAGTACTTTTCCGATTGTTCTAACTTATTAAGAAACAAATAAATTCTGCCAAGTGCAACCGTAAAGCGGGATACCGCCATTTTATCTTGCAGTTTTTGGGAAAGTTTAATTCCTTTTATTGCGATTAATTCCGCTTCTTCATATTTTTCAGTGTCAATACAAAGTGTCAAATAGCTATTTAAAGAGGCAGCATACCCTCTCCAATCTCTAATTTTTTTGCGAATAGTCAGACTGCTCAAAAGCAGTTTTTTGCTTTTTTTATATTCTTTTAAGTTCAAATGAACTTGCCCCATAGCCATTATAGCCGTTGCTTCTCCAGCTAAATTTTTAACTGCTCTGTTTAATTTTAAGCTCTTGGTTGCGAATTCTGTTGCACTTTCTGTATCTGATAACGAAAGGTGAAACGCAGAAAGTTGGAAATAGCACCTTGCCATTTCTAATTTGTCATTCACCTTTTTAAAAAATTCTAAGGCCTTGCTTACACTTTCTATTCCAGTTGCAAAATCGCTTATTCGGCTATAAATTAAACAAAAATTGTAATGCACTTCGGCTAATCCTTTTTCATTTCCCAATTCCGTAAATAATTCTAAGGCGGTGAAAAGTGTTTCAAGGGCAAGTTGGTACTCAGAAATTTGAATATAGCAAAAAGCAATATTTTTAAGGGCAACTGCATTTCCTAAAGGATAATTTATCTTGGTTGCTAATTCAATGGCTTGACGACAAAGCAGAATTGATTTTTGCGTATCCGTATTGCGAATATCAAAGGCTTTTGAATTTAAGGAATCAATTTCAGCAGTTGATTGTAATAATGTATCGGTAGCCAAAGCAGTAATGAAAAGTAGGATATTCTTGAAATAGTTTTCTCTTGGGCACAAATGTAAGTCATTATTGTATAAGTAAAAAAAAAGGCTCTACACTAAACATATAACTATTTAATTATCATTATTTAATTCATATAATTAACAATGTAATTAAGTTATAAAAACCCCAATAATTATGGTATACTAAGTGAAATGAATTTGGATTAAAGTATACTTTATAGTAATTTTACACCCATGAACAAAGTAGTGCACATCTGTACTTCAATTCTATTATCCACCCTTATTCTATTTACCGGTTCGGGACTAATAGTGGGAAAGATGGTTTGTTTAAAATCGGGTTACGAATTAATTAGTTTAGCGCAAGCAAAAGATTGCTGCGATGACGACTCGAATAAAAGCAGGATTGACTCAAGATGTTGCGACATCAGTAATTTTGTTTTTCATCCAAATATATTTATATCAGAAAACAAACTTTCAATAAAAACAATTACTCCAATACATTTCGATTTCTTTAGTAATTTTTTTCAAGATCCAATTTCCTATTGGGGAACAATTACTAATAAGACACCTCTACCCGACCCATTATTATCGATTAGGCCATCGATTGATCAAAGTTTTTTCTGCATTTTTCGCATTTAATTGTAGGTTAATTTTCGCGCTTAAATTTAGCCCTGAACAATTTTACCGAAAACAATTATTATGAAAAAACAACATAAATTTTTATTTAAAATTATTGTCCTGCTCTGCTGCGGACTAACAAATCATTTATCGGCAATGGACCAGCTAACGGGAACGGTGACCTTTAACAAAGGGAAGTCAACGCTTCCTGGTGCGATTTTATTCTGGGAAAAAACATCGCATGGAACGTCTACGGATGCCATGGGAAATTTTAAACTTAGCTGGCCCGATTCGTTTCCTGCTACTTTGATTGTGCGTTGCACTGGGTACAAATCAAAAGGAATCCTGTTTACTGGAAAAACTCCTGCAATAATTAAAATAAATCTAGCGAGTGGTGACACGCTTGAAACGGTAAATATTATAGAGCGCCGCCCTGCTTCCGAATTTTCTTTTATCTCCCCTATTCTCATCGAAAACATTACACAGAATGGCTTACGAAAAGCGGCTTGTTGCAATTTATCTGAAAGCTTTGAAACAAATCCTACTGTTGATGCTGCCGTTACTGATGCTATATCTGGTGCGAGAAAAATTCAGTTGCTTGGACTCGATGGGATTTATTCGCAAATATTATTTGAAAATCTTCCACTCATCCGCGGGCTTTCCTCCTCCTATGGTTTATCGTACGTACCCGGAACATGGATAAAAGGAATTTTAATAACAAAAGGAACGGGATCGGTGGTGAATGGTTACGAAAGTATAGCTGGCCAATTGAACATTGACTTACTTAAACCGGAAGAAAATAGCGATAAGTTTTTCGCCAATTTTTATGGTAATGCTAAAAGTAGAATGGAAGCTAATTTTCATTTTAATAAGCAACTCAGCAAAAATGTGGGAACGACATTACTTACCCATGCAAGTACATTACAGTTAAAGAATGATGTGAATAAGGATGGATTTCTGGACATGCCGATATACACACAATACAATGTTTTAAATCGTTGGAACTGGGTTAGCAAAGGAGCGCCACAAGGGGAATTCGGATTTCGGTGTATTTATGATGACAAGCAAGCTGGTCAAACTAATTTCAATAAAAGCCGTGATTTTGGTGGAACTAATGTTTACGGTGTAGGAATCATAAATAAACAATTAGAGTTTTTTAATAAAACCGGTTTTGTATTTAAAGCACCTGCAAGAAGTTTAGGAACGCTATTTTCAGCAAGATGGCACGAGGAAAACATGTTTTTTGGATTAAAAAAATACAATGGCGTAGAAAAAAGTATTTATGCCAATACAATTTGGGAGGACATGATTTCGAATACTAACCACTTATATAAAGCTGGACTGAGTTTTGTTTACGATGAATACGACGAAGAATACAATGACTCTATTTTTAAACGAACAGAAATTGTTCCAGGTATTTTTACAGAATACACAGGCCACCTTTCAAGCAAATTCACTATGGTTGCCGGAGTCCGTTTTGATTTTCACAACATTGCAGGAAATCAGTTTACTCCAAGACTGCATGTAAAATATGACCTTAGTCCTAAAACTGCAATTCGCGCATCAGGTGGAAAAGGGTTTCGTACAGCAAATGTTTTTACAGAAAACTCAAGTGTTTTTGCTAGCTCAAGACAAGTACATGTAATTGGTCCATTAAAAGCCGAAATTGCTTGGAACTACGGTGGAAGTATTCAACAACAATTTACCTTTCTTAAAAATGACGCAATATTAATTGTAGATTTTTTCCGGACAGACTTCATGAACCAAGTTGTGATCGATATGGAAAAACACGGACAATTATATTTTTATAATTTATCGGGCAAGTCATTTGCAAATAGTTTTCAAGCTGATTTAGTTTTTGAACCCATCAAACGATTAGCAATTCGTATTGCCTATAAGTATTACATAGTCAAAACAACCTATTCGGAAATATTGAAACAAAAACCATTAACCCCATACCATCGCGCTTTTATAAATTTTGGATACGCGCTACCCTATGATAAATGGACTTTTGATTTTACAACAAAATGGATTGGGTCGACTCGTTTGCCTGAGAGATTTGGAAATGTTTATGGTTACAGTAAGCCGTATTTTGTATTGAATGCAAATGTTTCTAGAAAATTAAGACGTCTAGATGTTTATGCAGGAGTAGAAAATCTACTCAATTTTATGCAGCCAAATCAAATTATTGCCCCAGATGCCCCTTTCGGCCCGTTATTTGATGCCTCACAAATATATGGACCCACAGAAGGAATTATAATTTATGCAGGACTTCGTTTCAAAATTTAAATAATCAAACTATCTTCAACAAATAATTAAATTCTAGAAAAATGAAAAAAATCACTTTAGTAGCTTTTGTACTTACATTCATTGCAAGTATTAATCTGTTTGCACAAACTGCCGATATTCCAGTTTCAAAAATAGCCGTAATTCAAATTAAAACCTCTGGAGAATGTGATATGTGCAAGACCAAAATTGAAAATACAATTGGTGTAATGAAAGGTGTAAAAAAAACAGAATTGGATATTCCCTCACAAATCCTAACGGTAGCGTACAACACCCAAAAAACCACACCCGAAAAAATCAAAAACGCAATAGCTGAAATTGGCTATGATGCAGACGAAGTAAAGGCCAATAACCGAGCTGCTAAAAAACTGCCCGCATGTTGCCAACCACAACCAAGGCCAGAAATTCAAAAATAATTCAGTCAGGGAAACCTATTGTAAAATTATATGGCACTTATAAAACAAGTACATGGTATTGCTCCTCAATTTGGAAGCGATTGCTATCTCGCCGAGAACGCAACAATAGTAGGTGATGTAATTTGTGGAGACCAATGCAGTTTTTGGTTTAATGCTGTAGTTCGAGGCGATGTGAATTCAATCCGTATGGGCGATAAAGTAAATGTGCAGGATGGTGCAATTATACACTGCACTTACAATAAAACAATTGTTTCAATTGGGAATAATGTTTCAATTGGTCACAACGCAATAGTGCATGGCTGTATTATTTATGATAATGTATTAATTGGAATGGGTGCCATTATAATGGACAATGCAACAATAGGATCAAATTCAATTGTTGGCGCAGGAGCTATTGTTACAGAGGGAATGACTGTCGAACCCAATAGTGTTTACGCAGGAATCCCTGCAAAAAAAATAAAAACTATAAGTCCAGAATTATCAAAAGGAGAAATTGAAAGAATTGCAAATAATTATGTTTTGTATTCTTCCTGGTTCAAAGAATAACGCAGCCACAACAAATTATCAAAGTTTGATTTCCTGAGCATCCCCATTATTTCCGGTTAAAATAAAAAGCGTCTTCTCAAAAATATTTTTCGATCCGCTCGTAAAATATACAACGCTATTACCATCAACATTTTTCCCTTGACTTTCGTTAAGCAGTTCCTTTTCCTCCAAAACTTTTTTAACTTGTTTCGCCACGGCAGGCGCTGGATCTATCACATTCACTTTCTCTCCTAGAATTTTCTTTAAAAGTGGTACCACAAATGGATAATGTGTGCATGCTAAGACTAAAGAATCAATTCCACTCTCAATCATCGGCTGCAGCCACAACCGTAGCATTGTTTCTGTTTCAGCTGAATCTAATTTCCCCGATTCAATTTGTTGTACTAAACCAGGACAAGGCTGGTGCAACACCTTTACATTTTTTGCAAATCGATCAACAACTGAAGCAAACAACTCACCTTGAAATGTTGCAGTAGTAGCCAATACTCCTACCACACCAGATTGAGTCTGCTCAGCAGCCGGCTTTACGGCAGGTTCCATACCAACAAAAGTAGTTTCAGGATGAAGTTGACGAAGGTGTTTGAGGGCTGCCGCCGAGGCCGTATTGCAAGCGATAACAATAACCTTACACCGTTTTTGAATTAGAAAGTTCGTAATCTGCTCACAAAAGCCTCTAACTTCAGCTAATGATTTTTCTCCATAAGGAAGATTGGCATTATCGCCAAAATAAATTATATCTTCATTAGGTAATAATTTACGAATAGCAATTAAGACACTTACGCCACCAATTCCAGAGTCAAAAATACCAATAGGACTTAAAGCAGTCATAGTGTAAAGATAAACGGGAGAACTGAAAGTATTACTATTTCAAGAATTTATTAAATATATTTTATTAAAATTTAATTTTCAAAAAAAATGCAAGCTGTTAAGCGTTGCATTTTAAAATATTTATTTACTAATTGTCTTTGTTCTATTTAATACCAAGTTTTGCTTTAACAGCAAGGAACAAATCATCGCTATCAGCAGCATATAGTACTACAAGTGATGACTGACTGCTATCAAGAACATACTTGTAGCCTTTTTCAAGCGCAACCGCCTTCACGGCCTTCTGAATAGTTTTGTAAACCGGCTGCAATAAAGCAGTTCGCTTATTCGTAAAATCTTCCTGTGCGCTAGCCTGGAATTCCTGTATTCGTTGCTGAAGATCGTACAAATCTTTTTGCTTCAACTGTTTAATAAATGGGCTCATTGTTTTTGACAGTGAATCAAATTCTGTTGCCTTTCGTTGCAATTCAACCTGCATAGAATACATTTCTTTTTCAAGCTGTGCATAATATGATTGCGCTGTGTCCATTGCTGATTTGTAAGCAGGGAATATTTGTAATATAGAATCCAAATCGATGTGAGCCACCGCAACTGCCGCAGCTTTAGTTTGTGCTTTCGCAACTTGGGGAACTGCAGTAATAATTAGTGCAGCAAGTGTAATTGTTAAGTACTTTTTCATGGTTGAATTAATTGATGATTTTAATTATTAATTATAATTGATAAAAATTTATTTTCCACCAGCATCGCCACTACGGGCTTTTTTCCAGCCGAGAATTTCTAAAACATCGTTACTCTTATCGTATTTCGCATTTGTGTAAAGCATCGTAATATCGCTGGCTTTATCAAAAACAATTGCGTAACCAGAACGCTCTGCCATTTCTTTTACAGCATTGTAAACCTGGTCCTGAATTGGTTTTACTAATTCCTGCCTTTTTTTAAAAAGCTCTCCCTCCACTCCAAATTTAGTTTTCTGAAATTCTTTTGCTTCCTTTTCGTTCTCAACAATTTCTGCTTCCCTTTTTTGACGAAGATCATCTGTCAACAATAATTGCTCCTGCTGAAAATTTTTATACAAAGCATCAATCTGTGCATATTTGCCTTCCACCTCTTTTTGCCATGAAACTGATAGTTTATTTAATTGTTCTTGTGCTTGCAAATAAGCTGAACTCTGATTCAAAAGAAAATCCGTGTCAACGAAGCAAAACTTCTGCGCACATACTAACCCATTAAACAGTACTAATGCAATGATTGAAGCAAAAAATTTTCTTTTCATGAATGCAGTTTTTTTACAATTTTATAATAACGCATTTAAAAACTTGGCTAAAGTACAATTTTTAGACTATTTATAGCTCTCCAAGATTCATGCCGATAGTGAAATGAACTTGCGATTTTGGCATTCCTGGTTGTGTAGCTAAATCATCAAAGCGGTATCCCCAATCTAAACCAAGCAAACCAAACATTGGCAAAAACACACGAACACCAACACCTGCAGAACGATAAACATCAAACGGATTAAAAGTTTTTATAGAGTTCCAAGTATTTCCAGCCTCAAGGAATGCGAGACCATAAACAGTAGCACTTGGGTTTAATGAAACAGGGTAGCGCATTTCCCAAGTGTATTTAGCTATTATAGGGGCTCCGGTTTTCGACGCCGTCAATGATTGGTCATCATAACCGCGATCAGCAATAATTTCACGCCCATCTAAAGCATATCCTGTTAGTCCACTGCCACCTAAATAAAAACGCTCAAAAGGCGACAGCCCTACATTTTGATTATACATTCCTAAATATCCGAATCCAATTCGTGTGTTAAGGACCAAATTCCCTGCCAAACGTGTGAACCAGGAAGAAGTAAATTTCCACTTATAATATTCAACAAATTTGTATCGTTCCTGATCGGTAAGATCTGTATAGTCTCTGTTATTGAGCAAAGAATAAGGAATAGTAAATTGTCCCATTAATTTAATTGAAGAACCACTTCGCGGATAGATTTGCTGGTCAGTAGAATTTCTACTAATAGTAAATCGATAACTTAGGTTATTTGAATAGCCATCAGAAAATGCAAACAACGATTGAAATTTATTTAATACATAATATTGATAATTAAATTCCATATACATTTGGAAATAATCATCAGGTCGTTTTAAAATTTTTCCAAAACCAACTGAGGCCCCAGTAATTTTTATGTCTTGCCGCCCTGCATCGCTGGCCCTTAATCCATTCGATTGAATTGAACGATAAAAACTTACAGAAAGTGAATTTGGCTTTTTCCCTCCTAACCAAGGCTCTGTAAATGATGCATTGTAGGATTGAAAATACAAACCGTTTGACTGTGCTCGAAGGCTTAGTTTCTGTCCATCTCCAGAAGGAAGGGGTGACCATGCTTCTTTCTTAAGAATATTATGTGTAGAAAAATTATTAAAAGAAACACCAAGCGTTCCTACAATTCTATTTGCACCCCAACCACCAGAAAGTTCAACTTGGTCAGAAGGTTTTTCTACCACTATATATTCAATGTCAACAGTACCATCTGTGGGATTTGGTTTTGGATTAATTTGAATTTTTTCAGGATCAAAAAACCCTAATGTTGCCAATTGTCGCTGTGAACGAATTAAATCCGATCGTCGGAATAGTTGTCCGGGACGGGTACGAATTTCACGCATAATAACCTTGTCATTGGTTTTAGAATTTCCAACAATTGTAACATTCCTAATGGTTGCCTGACGACCTTCGTAAACCCGCATTTCATAATCAATGGAATCGCCATGAACACTTACTTCAACAGGACTTACTTGAAAAAACAAATATCCATCATCCATATAAAGTGCACTCACATCATTCCCCTGCTCACTTTGAAATAGTCTCGACTCTAATTGTTCCAAATTATATAAATCGCCAGCTTTAATCCCGAGACGATTATTTAATTGCTCAGCAGAATATTTTGTATTTCCAATCCATGCAATTTTCCCAAATTTATAAATTCGTCCTTCGAAAATATTTATTTGTATGGAAACCCGATTGGGTACTCCAACCGTATTCCAAACGGAATCCTTCTCAATTTTAGCATCGCGATAACCTTTCTTATGGTATTTTGCCAATAATTTCTGTTCATCTTTTTCTAAATTATCTTCTAGGTATTTTGATGCTTTAAAAAGCAAATACCATCGTACTTGTTTCGTTTCTTTCAACAACCTCCTAACTTTTGACGTTTTGAAATTACTGTTTCCTGTAATAAATACATCTTGAATTTTAACTTTTTTTCCTTTAACAACATCAATTTTCAACATCACATATCCAGGTTGGTTTTCAACTGGAACTTCAACTAATTTTGTTTTACAATTAAAATAACCGTCAGCTCTAAAATGTTCATTGCAGGTTTCAATAATAAATCGCTTCCTGAACTCAGTTAGCATCGTTTGCGGCAAGTGCCCTAATTTTCCTCTAAGATCCTCATCCTCGCTTTTTTTCAAATGAGTTGGCGCAAAAGTGACCGCTTGAATTTTTGCCTTTTCTGTCACTACAATACTTAACCAAATATATTCTCCTTCCACTTTTGCAATCTCCAAGCGTAAGTCTTCAAAAATTCCTTCCTTCCAAAGATTATCAATAGCAGCTGAAGTTTTTTCACCAGGAACATTAATTTTTTCTCCTTTAGGCAATCCAGAAATTAGTCGTACCACACTTGAATCAACAAGTTGACAACCGTGCACATAAACATCTACCAATGTATATTCGGTGACTTTACTGTAGTCAATAAGATTATCCTGAGCAAAGAAAACCTCTGCAGAGAAAAGAAACATAATGAACAGTAAAAATTTTTTCATAAAATATTCGCAATTGTGCGCAATTAAGCTAATAACATTTGATTTTCAACTACTTTCTGCAGTATCAATTTGTGCACTTGTCTTTCCAAACCGACGCTCACGACCTTGGTAATCAAGAATTGCTTTATACAATTCCTCCTTGTCAAAATCGGGCCAAAGTGTTTCTGAAAAATATAATTCAGCATACGCAACTTGCCAAAGTAAAAAATTGCTAATTCTTTGTTCACCACTCGTACGGATCAATAACTCAGGATCAGGAAAAGCAGCTGTACTGAGTTCATTGGAAAAGATTGCGGCATCAATAGCTTGGATTTCTAAGTTTCCGTCTTTAACTTTTTGTGCTATTTTTTTTGTTGCTTCAACAATTTCCCAGCGAGCACTATAGCTTAAAGCCAAAACTAAAGTCATTCTTTTATTATTAGCTGTATTAGCAATTGCCTCCTGCAGTTGCTTCTGACATGCAAGAGGAAGACTATTAATATTACCAATAGTTGCCAGTCGAATATCATTTTTATTTAAGGTGGCTGTTTCCGAATGGATGGTATGAACTAATAATTCCATCAAATCGTCAACCTCTTGTTTCGGTCGATTCCAATTTTCAGTAGAAAATGCATAGAGTGTAAGGTATTTTATTCCTAGCTCTGCTGCTGCTTCAGACGCTGCACGAACTGCACTCACTCCACTATGGTGACCAAACACTCTAAGCTTACCTTGCTGTTGGGCCCAACGTCCATTGCCATCCATAATAATAGCAACATGTTGGGGTATGCGAGTAATATCTATTTTTTCTTTCAAACTCATTTGAAGACGCTGAAATAATTTATTAATAAGTAGTACAACGTTTCTTTGGATTAGCGAGTTGGAATGTAATCGTTACACCAGCAAAGGAATACCAATCTTTAGTACGGGGATTTCCTCGTTGACGGCCAATATTCGAAAAATCGGAGCCAGACCGATCAGCCACTGCAGCCGAAAGTTCTCCGTTATCAGCAATTAACTGAGTCGGGTCAGCATAAACAGTACTAACATCATCAATATAGTCGGTAAAGGTTTTTCGCATGCCCCATTCTGCAAGAAACCCAATTCGTTTGGATAGATTTATGCGAACACCAGCCCCGAATGGGATAGCAACCTGTGTTTTTTGATACGGCTTAGTTTGTCCTTCAGTTTTTAATGGTTGTAAGGCAACCCAAAGATTATCGAATGATGCTTTGGGATTAAAGTTAAATACACCTGCACCAAGAAACATAAACGGTGTAAAAGAGTGCCTGTCATCTCCAAGTTTATAATCTATAAAATTAAATTCTCCACGAAAACCAAACTCATAAAGGGTGGACCTAAAACTCAAATTGCGCTGTTGTTGCTCATAGGAGTTTGAACGTGAATCAATACCTTGAACGCTTCCAAAAAAGCCGGTGTATGCAATTGCAAAACGGCTATTAAAATTATGACGAAAAATTAGACCAAGAGCTGGTCGTGTAAGTGAATTGAAATGAGCTGATGGATTTAAGTCGCCAATATAATAAGCCCCCCCGAAAAAAAACCCAATCTCATTTGATTTTTGAGCTTTCAGTGATAAGCTTAAGCAGGCGATAAAACATAAAATAAAAAACTTCTTCATATTTTAACTATATTTTACTAGAATCAACGTAAATTTTGAAGAATTGGTGTGTTTTTCTAATAAATTCTGCAACCTGATTTTAAACGCACAAAGATAGCCGATTTATCCCTTTAGAAATCAAGGTTTTTTGACAAAATCTAATTTGATTTAGAAACTGTTATTTTTAAGAATTTGGGCTGCGGTACTAATTTCTAGCATCGTGACCCCAAATTAGCTTTTCCCTTATTGTATTGAAAAAATGATGGTCGTTGAAGCGAATGAGACTGATTTTAAAATCTTCTTTACGAATCGTCAATTCCACATCCTGTGTAAAAATAGCAGAGCGCGCATCGAGCGTAGCAAGATGATGAATACTACGCCCTTCAACCCTTAAAGAAATGATGCTATCTTCAGGTACAATGAGTGGACGAACATTAAGATTATGAGGTGAAAGTGGTGTAATAACAAAACTTTTTGAATCCGGAACCATCAACGGGCCACCACAGCTTAGCGAGTATGCTGTAGATCCTGTTGGTGTGGAAATAATTAATCCGTCAGCCCAATAAGAATTGAGAAATTCACCATTAATACTCGTGTGAATGGTCATCATGGCTGATGTTTCT
>Ga0214919_10002891_pt1 | contig 26530 bp, 29 predicted proteins | sample LL1503_MetaG_FD_177994 | JGI IMG/M metagenome (GOLD analysis project Ga0214919, IMG submission 177994) | Freshwater microbial communities from Lake Lanier, Atlanta, Georgia, United States - LL-1503 | ecosystem: Environmental > Aquatic > Freshwater > Lake | place: USA: Georgia | collected...
CTCGTCCGCGTTTCACCTCATTAATAAGAGAACGTCGCGACAACTGGTGGTCTACAACTCCGGTGCCACCGCGCAACATGTCAACTGAGAAACCCATGCCTCCATAAGTTAGTCATAAGATGCCTGTCATGTCAGATGCAGGTTCCACCGTTACCGATGGCCGCTCAATTTCCTTTGGTTCCACCGTTCATAACGAAAGTGAATTGCGGGTCTGTGGCGATTTACGCGGTAAGCGAGTGCTGGAATTAGGACTTTTTGGCACAGTGCCGAACTGTGTGGCCATGGCCACTCAGGGAGCTCGCAGTATTGCCATCGACCCGTCGCGGGAAGCAATTTCCCGGGCTCGAGTCGCTGCCAGTAATTCAGAAGTGGTGGTGGAATTCCACGAAGGCGATCTTGCAGATCTTGGCTTTCTGATGAACGCGGTCATCGACCTTGCGGTCTGTGTGCATCAGATCAATTTCGACACCGACATTGCCCGCCTGTTTCGCCAGGTGCACCGCGTGTTGCGCCCAGAAGCTGGGTTCGTCTTTGCTGTTACTCACCCCATGTCGGCGGTGTTCGATAACAATGACCCCACTGCTCGACGTCAATACGGTTCCACTACGCCAACAATTGGCGAACTCACAATGGCATTGCAGCGCGCGAACTTCTCTATTGACGTGATGCACGAGTTAACCCCGTTGCATCAGCCGCGTGCAGTTGCGCCATCAACACTTGTTGTGCGTGCACGCAAACTTGGTTCGTAGTTAGCGAGTCTCCGCACGACGAGTGCGTTTGAGTTTCGATACATCATCAGCATTTACTGCCCACCACTCGCGCAAGCGGGCAATGATCGCTTCTTCACCGAGAATTCCTTCTTCCAAACGAATGTCCATGAGGAATTCGAGTGCAGCACCAACAGCAGGGCCTGCAGATACGCCGAGTAATTCCATCACGTGTTGTCCATCAATTTCCGGGCGCAGTGATGCAAGCTCTTCACGTGCTGCAACTTCTGCGATGCGCGCTTCCATCTCATCCATGCGACGCGAAAGAATCTTTGCTTTCTTTTCGTTACGTGTTGTGCAGTCACAGCGCACCAACACATTCAATTCACCTAAATATTCACCGGCGTCGCGCACATAGCGACGTACTGCGCTATCAGTCCATCCCATTTGATAGGTGTGAAAACGACCACTAATAGCTACTAATTCAGACACTGCTTCAATGTCAGCGTTTGGATACTTCATCGCCTTCATACGTTCGCGTGTCATACGTGCGCCAACAACTTCGTGATGATGGAACGTAACACCCTTGCCTTCTTTGAATCCACGCGTTCGTGGTTTACCGATGTCGTGATACAAAGCGGCGAGACGCGTGATACGAAAATCAAATTCACGAGTTGGATCAAGCTGCACGTTCTCAACAACTGCGAGCGTGTGCGTCAATACATCTTTGTGCCTGTGAATCGGGTCTTGTTCGAGGCGCATCAGTTTCATTTCCGGAAGGAAATGATCAACAAGACCAGTATCGACTAAGAACCACAAACCAAATGTTGGTCGCTTTGTTGTCATCAGGCGATCAAACTCAATACGTACGCGCTCAGCCGACACAATTGTTAAGCGATCAGCCATTGCGGTTACTGCAGCAGTAATCGACGGATCCGGCGCGACTTCCAATTGAGAAATAAATCGTGCAGCACGCAACATACGCAACGGATCATCGTTAAACGACTCTTCTGCAGACAACGGGGTACGCAAGACGCGCGCCATCAAGTCGGCAAGTCCACCAAATGGGTCAACAAGTTCTGGTGTGTCTGTCGTTAGTTCCAATGCCATTGCATTGATGGTGAAATCGCGACGCGATAAATCAGTTTCAATGTCAGTTGCAAACTGCACTTCGGGTTTGCGCGAATCAGGCGAATATGCCTCTGCGCGATGAGTGGTGATTTCGTACGTGCGCTCACCAATTTTCAGCCCGATAGTTCCGAACCGCTCGCCCTGGGTCCACAACGCATCAGCAATGGGTTGAACAATTTTCTTGATCTGGTCGGGGGTGGCCGTCGTCGTAGCGTCGAAGTCAATCAGGCTCAGGTCGGTGCCAGCATCGTTGTCGCCAATCAGCAGGTCGCGCACACTTCCGCCCACCAGGAAAAGCCGATGGCCCGCATCACGAAAGAGGGCAGCGAGTGGCTCCATCTCTTGGAGAATGGGGGCAAAGCGTGGCGGAAACATGACAGATGAAGGCTAGGCACCCCAGCGCCCGAACAGGTGGTACCCGTTCTTTCTGGCAGTTTTCGGCATCGCGGGGACCAGTCGCACTACGGTCATGGGGTGAGTTTGGTCGAGCAGCGTTCCCGAGCAGGGGTCATTTGGTCAGGGGCCACCACTGCCCGCGCTCGTGCGTGGCCGCAGGTTCCAGGAAGAGCTGTCCTATTAATAGGTGGTTCACACAGCCCCACCCTTCAATTGCCCGACAGTTCAATCTTGCAGACCTGGGTCGACACGCTCACGCGCTGGGGTTACGACAGTGTCCGCACCTCACCTGTTGCCCCCGTTGCGGCTGCAGCTCTTTCTGCCATCGGGTTCAACGCATCACAAAATCTGCTGTTATTGGAACGACCCGACATTGCACCGGCGGTGGTCACGCAACCATTGCGGTCTGTGCGGTCACGTTTTCCGATGTCTCGGATGCCCGGCGCTTCCATGATTGAGGCAATTCTTCGAATCGACCGCGCAGCGTTTGGCGATGAGTGGATGATGGATCACGAGACATTTCGCGAGGCTCTTCATGCCACGCGGCGGGCCCGCATCTTTGTCTCGCACGTTGACGGTGAGCTCTCTGGTTTTGTCATTGCCGGAATCACTGACTCGTACGGGTTTATTCAACGGCTTGCGGTCCACCCTGATTTTCAGCGACGTGGAGACGCGAGCGCCTTGGTGCAGAATTCACTGGCATGGATTCACTCGCGCGGATGCAGGTCAACAGTTGTGAATACTGAGGTCTCGAATGCTGCGGCATTGTCCATTTATGAACGCAATGGATTTGTGCCCCTTGACTACAACCTTTCAGTGATGGAACGGCAGTTGTCGGTATGAGGTTCATGCGTCTTTTTGCAGTGGGCCTTATCGTGCTTGGTGTTGCGACGCCCGCGACCCATGTTCATGCTGGAGCGCACACAGCAGAACTTGGTCCTCCAGAACTAAAAATCGTCTCGCAGCCATTCAATGTCTTCACCACGGTGAATGCCCGATTTGTATTGTCTGCCAACCTCGACACGTTTGTTGCTGCAGATGATCGTCTTGAGTTTCTTCTTCATCGTCGCGTTGCTTCACGCGATTCGTTTCGCTCCATTGCTGATAGTGATGTAGTCCCCGCTATCACAGACTCCGTCAGTTTTCGAATGTCGCGTATCTCTCGCGACTACGCCGGCCATCTCATCGCAATTGTTCCGATTATCACTACGGACAAACAGGGTGCTTCGTTGTCCATTCCGTTTGACGGGGTGTATCCACTGACCATTCGCATCGTTGATTCCCAAACTGGTGATGTTGTTACTTCAGTATTGACATTTTTGAATCGTCGTGACACGAAGGCTGAAATTCCTATTATTCCGTTCAGCACAGTCGCTTCTCTGGACGGCCCACCTTTGTTAGCGGCAGATGGTTCATCGGTCATTACCGATAATGCACGTGATGCAGTGACTCGACTCATTGATTTTCTCACTACGTTTCGTTCAGCAGTCACAATCTCTATTCAGCCGGAAATCATTGCGGCTTTTGCTAATTCATCTGAGCCAGCAGACGCCGAACTTTTCATAAAACTGCGCGAGTTGTTACGCGATCGAACAATTGTCAACACCACATATGCGCCCAGTAATCCATCGCTTTTTGCAGCAATGAATTTGTCATCAGAATTCAGCGCCCAATTGAATTTTGGCGAAAGAACATTGAATCGACTTCTTCCTGGGGTCACTATTCAGCGACATACATGGATCGCCTCAGACAATGTCGATGCACCTGCAATGTCAGTGTTGAAAGCTGCCGGTATTACGTCTGTCATTTTGTTGCCTTCTGCACAAACTCTGGTGAAGAGTGAGCGCTCATTGTCACTGTTAGGCCGCGCAACAAAGACAGGTAATGAACTGATCTCGGTTGTCAGCCCATTGTCTGGCGTCACGCAGATCAAGCACGCACAACCTGAAGGCTCTGAGCGGCTCGCTTACAAAATCGCTGGCGAACTGTTGGTAGAGCGGGACGATCTTTTGTCTCAAGAAAGTATTCCTGCTGAAATCAAGCTGGGCGTTGTTGCTTCCTTTAATGACCCTGCAGAGTCGGGCGCAGTAGTCACCGCAACGCGCGCGCTGGCGCAATCGGGAGGATTTTCCATGAATGACTTTGGAGGGGCCATTGTTGTTAACCCAATTACCCCTGCCGTTGCCTTTGCAAAAAACTCCACATCATTCGACACAAGCCGAACCTCAAGTATTCGTGCAACACGCCGAGAATTAGACGCCACGCAGTCCATGCTTGGTCCCGACGATGTTCGCCGAGAGACATGGCCATCGCTCTTTTCGCTCGGTACGTCCACAATTACTGCCACCCCCGGTAGGTACATCACCTCGCTACGGGCAACGATGCGGGCAACGCGCGACGCAGTCACCGTGACCACACCAAAGTCGGTCACGCTTTCAAGTCGTACCGGAGCAATTCGCATCCAAGTTCGCAATGACTCAGATCAAGATCTCACGGTGCGCGTGCGCTTGACCAGCGCCAAATTGACTCTGTCCAATCCCAACAGGATTGTTGTTCTGACGAAAGGCGGCACCACAGAACTCAATGTGACTGCCACAACACGTGCTGGTGGTGAAATTCCCATCTCAATTTGGGTCTCGACACCTGAAGGAAACCAGTCCGTTGTTGACCCCATCACGATTTCTGCCAACGTCAACGCCATCGCCGGATACGGACAACTGATCAGCGTTTCGCTCTTGCTCGTGCTTTTTGCATGGTGGTGGTCGAACCGTCGGTCAGCACGACGCGAACGGCTCAACGCGACTACGGTCTAATTCATGACCGTACGCATAGTGACCGACTCTTCCTGTGACCTTCCGCAAGCCATGGCTGATGCCTTAGGAATTCGCATTGTTCCCCTCAGTGTTCGTTTCGGCGACACCGAATACATCGACCGCACCACCATCACGGCTACTGAGTTCTGGTCAAAGTGCGCAGAGTCTGCAACCTTGCCAGAGACCGCTGCTCCGTCACCTGGTTCCTATGAAGAAACCTACCGAAGCCTTGCTGCAGAAGGCGCAACCGCCATTGTTGTGGTCGCTTTGTCCTCAGATTTGTCCGCCACTATGCAAAGCGCAGAGCTCGCCGCCCGTGCGGTTGCTCCCGGTATCGATGTTCGTATCGTTGACAGTCGCAATGCCTCAATGGGTCTTGGTCTAACAGTTCTAGCCTGTGCTGAACTCGCCAAGACCGGTGCTTCTGCCGACGAAGTTGTTGCTCGCGCACAATCAGTCATTCCTCGCACACGAGTGTTTGCAGCACTCGACACGCTCGACAACTTGAAAAAGGGTGGCCGCATCGGTGGTGCAAAGGCCATGCTCGCAACCGTCATGTCGATCAAGCCATTGATCTCAATTACGAATGGTCTCGTCGAAGAAGCTGGCAAACAGCGCACACGATCAAAAGCACTTGCTCACCTCGTTGACATTTTGCGTCACCAAGAAGTTCCGATCGAACGACTCGCAGTTCTGAATGCACAATGTTCAGACATCGATGCATTCATTGCGATGGTCAAAGAGGTCTACACCGGCGAAATTATTGTTGGCGACATTGGTGCAGTCATCGGTACTCACGCCGGTCAAGGAACAATCGGAATCGTTTTTCTCCTTTCCGCATAAGGGGTATACCCCTCTGAGGGGGTGATTCAGAAGTAGCGTTTGCTCCCAGTAATGGCTGCAGCACGACACTCCGATGACCTCATAGGTAATAGGTACCGTCTTGAGAGCACGATTGCATCTGGCGGCATGGCCGATGTGTGGCGTGCAACTGACTTGCAGTTGGGTCGATTAGTCGCTGTCAAACTTTTACGCGCAAGTGTTATTGATGATCCAATCGTCACCGAACGATTTCGTCGCGAAGCTCGCGCACTTGCACGACTGACACATCCGAACATTGTTCCGGTGTATGACTGCGTCGAAGAAAACGGTCAAGTTGCACTAATCATGCGACTCATCGAAGGTAAGTCGTTACGTGAGTTGCTTGACGAAGCGAACGACTCTGACCAGGCCGGAATGCTCAGCGTTCATCTCACGGTGCATATTGGTCGCGCAATTGCAGCCGCACTTGCGAAAGCGCATACAGAAAATATCGTGCATCGTGACATCAAGCCAGGCAACATTCTCATCATGCAACAAGGTGAAGTGTTGCTAACAGATTTTGGTATTGCTAAGCCATTAAAGAGTTCAAAAGAAGACGGCACTGACCTCACTCGTGTTGACATCATGATGGGTACTGCAAAGTATTTGTCGCCAGAACAAGTGCAAGGACGCGATTTAGATGGTCGTGCAGACATGTATTCACTGGGGCTTGTTTTATACGAATGCCTTGCTGGGCATGCTCCTTTTAAGGAAGATAACGATCAAGCAACTGCCGTTGCACGTCTGCAACGTGACCCAACTCCGCTCAGCGGAATTCGTTCTGATGTTCCGAGCAATGTCATCGCAGTGATCAACAAAATGTTGCGCCGCAAACCAGAACATCGTTATGCCGATTGCAATGAAGTTGCACAAGCTCTTGAATCAGCAATCAAAAATGTGCACGATGCGATGACGCCAGTTGATGGCTTCACACCTGCAATGAGCGCGCCAACAACTGCACGTCCGCGTCCTGTTCTGAACGATCCTTTGATGCCAAAGAAGCAACCGCGTCCGCTGTCGATTGTGGAAACAGATGACACGCCGCCAAAGCCTGTGGCAAAAAGAGACATTACGCCGCGCGGAGTTGCGCGTGCAGCTGCGTCATTGCCGCGCTCGCAACAAACATCAACGAAGCGCAATTACATTCCGATCGCGCTGCTCCTTGTTGCCGCATTAGTGATGTCGGTGATGTTGTGGCGCGGATTACAAAATACAAAATCTGGTGCTAGTGGTGCAGCGCCCGTTGTTGTCAACAATGTGGTGGTTGGTCCAGTCTCAGTGGTTGGCATGCGAAGTTATGACCCAAACGGTGACGACGGCCAAGAGAACGAAGCGATGATTCCGAACCTCACCGACAACAATCCAGCCACATCGTGGACCACTGTCTGTTACGGCAACCAATATTTCGGCTCCAAAGGTGGCGTCGGAGTCATTGTGCAGTTGTCCGGCATCGGTATCGGTTCCTTGGCCGCAAACTTCGGAACTGCTCCATGGAATGCCGAGGTCTTCGTGTCGTCGAGTGAAACCATTCCCACCACTCTTGATGGTTGGGGCCTTCGCGTTGCAGATTCTTTTGGCGCAGAGCCAGGTGCTGCAACATTCCCCGTTGCCACGCCAGGCCGCAATGTCCTTCTTTTGATGCGTGAAGCTGGCAGAAGCACCTCGTGCAGTAACAGCAACCCCTACAAGGGCATGCTCTCTGACCTGTCGTTCACCTCAGGCAAATAGCGCACTCAATTCGCTCACTAGTCTGTTGACATCGCAGATGTTGATGACTCCCTTCTCGTTCGTCGTGCCAAGCGCGGTGACCAAGCAGCTGTCGATGCCTTGTTACGCACTCACTACGACACGGTTCGGGCAATTTGTCATCGCATCGTCATTAATTCATCAGATGCTGAAGATGCCACACAGGTCGCGTTGATTTCCATCGTTCGTGCTTTGCCGTCCTTCGATGGTCGATCAAAATTTTCCACCTGGATCTATCGCATTGCCACCAACGCAGCCCTCGATGAAGTGCGTCGCATCCAACGCCGGCCTCTTCCCACCGACAAAGAGTCGGTGTATGACTCGCCCACTGGCGACCACACCAATGCCATTGATGCCCAGATGGATGTTTCTGCTGCGTTATCTCAATTGCCTGAGGAATACCGCACGGCCATTGTTCTTCGTCATGTCGCAGACCTTGATTATGAGGAAATCGCTGCAATTCAAGGGGTTCCGGTCGGAACTGTTCGGTCTCGCCTTGCGCGTGGCCGCTCTCAATTAGCTGAAATCTTGGGGAACCAAAATGATCGTTCAGATCGTCAGACAAAGACCACTACTGCGCCGCCAGAAGGGAGTGCCCCATGAACGATGACGAACTCGACCCTCAGGTTCTCTCAGCCCTTCGCAATGTCACCCCTGCGTCAGATTCTCTTCGCGAGCAACACATTGCAGCTGCCCTCAGTGAAATTACGGCGTCACGAAAGACGCCGCGTTCAGCGTGGCTTAGTGCTGCAGCAGCAGTTGTCGTACTGCTCGCTGGTGCAACTGCAATTCTTCGTCTTGGCGCTACTTCTACTGACTCAAGTGTGAATGCCCCCAACGGCGCAATGGTCACGGTGCCGGTCAAAGGTGCTGCATGTGGTGCTGGCCTGTCTGACTACACAATTGTCGGAACCTATTCTTCTGCAGATTCAGTGCGCGAAGTGTGGAGTTCTACACAAAACCTCGTTGTTGTCGACCAATCCTCGTGTGATGTGCTTGACACAATTACCCACCCCTCACTAGTTGCCAGCGAAAAAAGCTGCGCCTATTCCTGGACTTCAGATGTCCACGAGGTCGGTGCATATGTCGTTGCAGATATGTCTCTTACCCTTGTGGCAACCGCAAAAGAACTGCAGATTTTTGGTGGTCCCATGTGTGATTTGCTCGCTTCGCACCCTCAGCCGTAAGCCCACTGTCCTACTTGGTGTCGCCGTTAGGCTGAACCCATGGTGTCAAACCCTCTCACCGATCCTGAATGGGCGGACCGCTCGGTCGATTTCATCGACCGCGTCGTCAGCACTATTCGTCGGTACACCACGCAACCACTCGTCAGCACGGCCCGGGGCATTGTCTTTGGGTTGCTTGGCTCCTTTGGTGTCATTGCAATGGTGGTGCTGTTCGTTGTCGGCCTCACCCGCGGACTGCAAGCAGCACTTGATGCCGTCGTCAACCACCAAGCCGCCGTGTGGATTTCCTATTTCATTCTCGCCGCGATCTTTGGGCTCATCGGAGCCCTATTGATGCGCCGCCGATACACAGAAGAAGACAAATAAATGAGCAACGTTCGTAACACCATCATCATTGGCTCTGGCCCAGCCGGACTCACAGCAGCTATTTACACTGCGCGTGCATCACTTGAGCCACTTGTCATTGAAGGTGAGCCAAGTTCCACCAGTGATCAACCAGGCGGCCAACTGATGTTGACAACCGAGATTGAAAACTTCCCTGGTTTTCCTGAAGGCATCATGGGGCCAGAACTCATGATGAATTTTCGCGCACAAGCAGAACGCTTTGGCGCAGAGTTCATTACTGAAAAAGTAACCAAGGTTGACTTCTCGTCGCGTCCGTTCAAAGTGTGGATTCGTGACACTGAATACAGTGCGAACTCCATCATTGTTGCAACAGGTGCACAGTCATTAATGCTCGATTTACCTAAGGAAACCGAGCTAATTGGGCATGGTGTATCCACCTGTGCAACGTGTGATGGTTTCTTCTTTCGTGGTCATGAAATCGTTGTTGTCGGCGGCGGCGACTCTGCTGTTGAAGAAGCAATGTTCCTTACAAAGTTTGCAACAAAGGTTCACCTCATTGTTCGTCGTGATGCATTGCGTGCTTCGCGCATCATGCAAGACCGTGCAATCTCAAATGAGAAGATCGAAATTCACTGGAACTCAAAAGTGTCTGAACTTCATGGTGAACAATCACTCTCTGGTGTCACCTTGACCGACACAGTTACTGGTGCCACAAGCCCGCTTGCTGTTACTGGTTTGTTTATCGCTATTGGTCATAAACCAAACACCTCTATATTCCAGAACGTTCTGAACATGGAAGATTCTGGGTACTTGCTCACACGTGATGGTTCTACCTACACAGACATCGAAGGCATCTTTGCCTGCGGTGACGTGCAAGACCACACATATCGCCAAGCAATTACTGCTGCTGGTTCCGGCTGCATGGCTGCACTTGATTGCGAGCGCTGGCTCGAACACCAGCACTAATCATGGCCACACGCATCGGAGTCGTTTCGGTTTCAGACCGCGCTTCATCTGGCGTGTACGAAGATAAAGGCGCTCCAGCCATCCACCAGTTCCTCACTGGATGTGTCACCTCCCCCATTGAGTTCGTTAATCGCCTAATCCCCGACGAACTCAACACCATTTCGGCAACTCTCATTGACCTCATCGATACAGAGAACTGCTCGCTGGTCATCACAACAGGCGGCACTGGTCCGTCACCGCGTGACGTCACTCCCGAAGCAACCGAAGCGGTCTGCAGCAAGATGCTCCCCGGATTCGGCGAAGCAATGCGGGCGGTCTCCATTGGCCTCATCCCTACGGCCATTTTGTCTCGTCAAACCGCTGGAATTCGTGGGTCGTCTCTCATCATCACTTTGCCAGGTAAGCCCACCGCTATTGCCGAATGCTTGGGCGCAGTCATCTCGGCAGTCCCCGATTGTTTAAGCGTGATTGGCGCGCCTTCTATCGAGTTGATTCCCGCCATCGGCACCTATCGCCCCCATTAAACATTGCGGCAGTAACATAGGAAACAACGAGAGGTTTTGCTATGGCTATCACACTTACTAGTGCCACATTCGATGAGGTAATCAACAGTTCAGAGACACCAATTTTGGTTGACTTTTGGGCCGAATGGTGCGGACCATGCAAGCAAATCGCGCCGATCCTCGATCAAATCGCAGCTGATATGCCGACTCAAATCACGATCGCAAAGCTCAATGTTGATGACTACGGCGATATCGCTGGTCGTTTCAACGTCATGAGCATTCCCACCATGTTGTTGTTCGACAAGGGTGAGATCAAGACGAAAATTGTTGGAGCGATGCCAAAGGGCCGCATGCTCGAGGAGCTTTCCAAATTTCTTCCGGCTTCCCAATAGGCCCTGGTCACCGCGGACCAGCGGTGCATGATCTACAACGTCGACTCTCAGCTGCAGGTTTTCTTGCTCCCGGATCAGCTGAAGATTCCAACTTCTGTGCGCGAACGCATAGTGCAGTCTTGTCGTTTCAAGATTCATATGGACTTCCTGCAACAGGTGAATGCGATGAACAAACGTGGTCTGCACTTATTGAAACGTCGTGGTCACTCGGAGAACGATTGCTGTTTCTTCGCACCCCAAACATTCGCGGTGATGATGTTGCCGAATTGCAAACACAACTGAACCGTCTTGGCTTCAACTGTGGTCGTGTCGATGGCATTTATGGCCAGAGCGTTGTTGACGCAGTGTCAGAGTTTCAGCGCAATATGGGCATCGCGGCAAATGGCATCTGTAGCCCTGAATTCATTGAGTTTTTGAAGCAAATGGGTTCGCAATCTGGCGCTGGTCCGGGTGTTGCTGCCGTGCGCGAATCAATTGATTTGGGTAATACCGATGCGCGTGATGATGCGCGACTTGTTGTTGGATATTTCACTGGTGGTGCGCAACTTGCTCACGCAATTCTTCGTCGTGCAAAACAAACCCATCCGCTCGCAACATCTGTAGATGCAGATGCATCGTCACAAGCGCAAGCAGCTAATCAATTCACCGCGGATGTGTACATCGGTTGTGAAGTTTCAAACGATGACGGTTGCATCATTTACTTTTATGAAGTGCCAACGTTCGTGAGCGTGGGTGGACGCAATCTTGCATTGCGTGTTGCCGCTGCAATTTCGTCACGCGTGCCTGAATTGTCAGTGCGGGCCATCGGAATTCGACATCCGGTGCTGCGAGAAACACGAATGCCTGCAATTTTGTGCTCGATGGGGCCAGTTGACATGGTTGCGTTGACCACCAGCTCACTTGCATTGGCAGTGACTGATGCTTTTGATGCGTGGCGCGAAGATCCTCTGCACGAGGTCTAGTTATTCACAGGCAATCCACAGCTGTGCGTAAGTATGAAGTCTCTACCCACAGTTGAGGGTGATAGCGGTGTGGATAACTACACCGTTGGGATTTGAAAACAGAATCGACTGATTAATCAGTCATATGACGATAAATACGCTCGAGATCAATGAGATCTGCAAACTCAATGCTGATCCGTCCTCGTTTGCCGGCCATTGACACGCTTACTTTCGTATCAAGGAACTCTGCCAATAGGTTTTCCAGTTCCAAGAGGCCAGCTGGTCGCAACGTGGTGGTTCCCCCACCGGTTGCTGGTTTTGGCTTATCGACTCCGGGAACACCATTTTTCACAGCGTCTTCAGTGGCTCGCACTGACCAACCATCGCGCACAGCAAGTGCCGCAAGTTCTTCCATCACGCTGGTGGAGCTACTTGCCAACAATGCACGAGCGTGTCCGGCTGCCAAACGACCATCGGCCAAATAGCCCTGCACCGCTGCAGGAAGTGTCAGCAACCGCAATGCATTAGTAATTGCAGCGCGGCTCTTGCCCACTCGCTTTGCGATCTGCTCATGCGTCATTGAAAAATCTTCAGAAAGTTGCTGATATGCAGATGCTTCTTCAAGCGCCGTGAGATCTTGGCGATGCAGGTTCTCTACCAACGCTTGCTCTACGGAACCGAGTTCGTTGATCTCGCGAACCACGACCGGGACAACAGACAGCTTGGCCTTTTGCGCTGCACGCCAACGACGCTCACCCGCAATCAGTTGGAACTTGCCTGGCGACATTTCGCGAACAAGCAATGGCTGCAAGATGCCAATTTCCTTTATCGACTTTGCCAAATCACTCAATGAATCCTCATCGAAATGAACACGCGGCTGATGCGGGTTCGGCTCGATCGATGATGTTGGTACATCGCGCAACGCAGATGCCGGCAGTTCTTCTCGCGGCGTTGCAGACTTTGCAGACTTTGCAGCTGATGCAGGTGCTGTAGGTGCTGGTGCGTCTTCTCTCGTCGTGGGGATGAGAGTAGAAAGTCCCTTACCTAGCTTTCGGCGTTCGACCATGGCTCAACTCCTTTGCTACGTCGCGGTATGCCTTTGCACCTTTTGAGGCGCTGGCATGCTTCAAGACCGACCGTTCCATTGACGGTGCTTCTGCCAACTTCACGTTGTACGGAATGGTTGCCTTGAAGACGCGATTTCCGTACGCATTACGCATGTCGGTTTCAACATCTCGCGACAAAGTCTTCGTTCCTTCAGACATCGTCAACAAGTAGTGGGCTATTTCGAGATTTGGGTTGAGTGCCTGTCGTACTTGCTTCACCACTTCGCTGAGATCGCGAAGGCCTTCGAGTGCAAAGTACTGACACTGCACAGGGGCCAAAATGGCATCGGCTGCCATGAATGCATTCACCGTGAGGCGTCCCAGTGTGGGTGGGCAATCAAGAAGCACATAGTCCCAGTCGTCACGGCACGCATCAATGGCGTCCTTCAAACGGGGCTGGGGGAACATCTCTGCGACAAGCTGGGCTTCAACTTCTGCAAGTGCCTGACCAGTAGGTGCCGGGGCAACAAACAGGTTCTTTTCTGCTGTTGGCTCAATAATGCTGTCGAGGGTCTCTTCGCGACGCAACACTTCGGCAATGGTTGGTGCATCTTCTGGCGGCCTGACGCCAAGACCAGATGATGCGTTGCCCTGCGGGTCGAGGTCAATGATTAGGGTACGAAAGCCCAACTCAGCGAGAGCTGCCCCCAAGTTGATGGCGGTCGTGGTCTTGCCGACGCCGCCCTTCTGCAGGGAGATGGCAAGGACAGTGGTGTCTGAATCGCTCACGAAGGGGTGTTCTCCTGCTCTGTGGTGTTGGGGTGGACACTCACATTGTAGGTGCCGCCTGTGGACAACGGGTGGATGTCGACCGATGTTTCACGTGAAACATGACCCTCGGCCGGGGTGATCTCAGAATGTTTCACGTGAAACATCTGAAGGTTTTTGGTCTGGCGATTGTTTCACGTGAAACAAACCCTCAACCAAGTTACTTAAGGGTTTGCCGTCAGACACACCAGGCCTGGGCGGTATTCGGGGGGGTTAAAACCGAGGCGATTCAGGAGGTCTGCCGGCCATCGGGAGGGGTCAAAAGTGGGGGGTTCAGACACGATTAACGTCCCTCCGTTTTTTAGGAGGGGTCTCGCAAGGGTGGCCGTGACCTCTGGGGAAGCGAACCCTCGACAGACCACTGCGTCGTAGGTTGCGGCGTGCTCAGGGTTCTGGCCAAGCACCGCCACGTCGGCCGTGAGTACCTTCACTCGGTCACGAATTCCCATTGCGGTGACTCCGCGGGCGAGTGCATCCATCCGGGCTTCACGTCGATCAGTGAGCACCAATGTCAGATCGGGGCGGTCTACAGCAATGATGAGGCCTGGCACACCAGCACCTGTTCCGATATCCATGACTGAGCCGGTGATGCCGACAAGCGCATCAACAAATTGCCGTGAGTGTGCAATGACTTCAGGGATTGGCAGCGCACCAAGGGTGCCGAGACGCTGGGCTGTCCCTAGGACGTCTTCAAGGCTGCGGGGTTCTGGCACGTCATGAATGTAGTGCCGAATATGCAAAAGGCCCGCCATACGGCGGGCCCATCACAATAAAAAGTGCTTATTCAGCTGGCTCTACGACCACCCGGCGGCGAGGATCTTCACCCTCAGAACGGGTAACAACGCCTTCAAATTCCATGAGAGTGTCATGGACGATCTTGCGATCAGCTGATGACATTGGCTCAAGCATGCGCGGTGAACCGGTTTCTTTCACTTCAGCAGCAACCTTTTGAGCAAAGCGGCTGAGTGCTTCACGGCGACGCTCGCGGTAACCCGCGATGTCGATACGAAGGCGAGTGTCTTGGTCACCAAGGCGACGCTGGCTAGCGACGCGAGTGAGGTCTTGGATGGCGAGCAGTGTTGCGCCGCCAGGTCCGACCATGAGCCCAAGCTCTGATCCATCGACCAGTACTTCGATCTCTTCTTCAACGCGGCTGACTTTGACAGAACCCGTGGTACCAAAGGCTGTCACGAGACCGTTGAGGAACTCGGCTGCTGCCTTGCCCACTTCTTCGGGATCGACGTCAATCTTTTCGCGTGGCTCACGTGGCTCGCGTTGTGGGCGATCTTCGCGTGGTGCGCGCTCACGACGCTCTCCGCGCTCAGCGTTTTCCTTGCGGGGACGCTGTTCACGTGGCTCTGATGTCTTCTCTGCTGCTTGCTTGCGAGGGCGACGCTCTGTCTTGCCACGAGGTGTGGCCGGACGAACACGTGCGCGCACGCGAGCTTCACCGCGGGTACGACCGAAAAGGCCCGCCTTTGGTTCGTCAACAATTTCGAATTCAGCGTCGTCTTCTGCAACGCCCAATTGGTCGAGCGCGGCTTCCTTGGCTTCTTCGAGTGTGTTGCCTGTTGTTTCTACCCATTCCATGGTGTCCTCAATTTCTGTGTGTGAATAGTGCGTCAGCGTGACGCGTTACTTGTTTCGCTTGCTGGGTGGAACCGGGCGACTCGGCCGGCCGCTTGGTGCGGGACGGTTCTTGCTCGGGGTCACCCTCTTGCTCTGAATGGGAGCGGGTGCTTGCGATTGTTCATTCTTCTGCTTGCTGGGCTTAGCGTCATCCTTGCCCAGTTCGCGCGCGGTTGCGCTGGCGGCTTGAGCCTGACGGCCAAGGCCATCTTCTCCATAGAAGCGACGAGTGATGTATCCCTGTTGCAGGATGCGAAAAACGGTTTGGGTGAGGTAATACACCACGAGGCTGGTGGGCAAAAAGACCTGAAACAGTGCAAAAGCAACGGGCATGTACTGCATGACCTTGGCCTGGGTAGCAGACATGCTGGCGTTTGTCGGTGTGCGACTAGCCACCATGCGCTGCTGCACGAGGAACAATCCGCCAAGGATGACAACGAGCAATGCGTACCAAATGCCGTGCGCGAAGTTGACCTTCATGGCCTGTGATGGGCTGATGGCCAGGTCAAGCCCAAATGACTTCATCTCGCTCACCTTGTGCAGGGCAATCGACAGCTCAGAAGTACCGGAAACGTAATGGGGATCAAATAGGCCGTTGGAACCGAGTCGAGTCAAGCCGCGCAACACGCGGAACATGATGATGAATACGGGCATCTGAGCCAACAATGGCAAGCATGATGCAAGCGGGTTGACCTTGTGCTCTTGGTAGAGCTTCATCATCTCTTCGTTCAGCTTTTGGCGGTCGCCTTTGTACTGGTTCTGCAGTTTCTTCATCTCTGGTTGGAGACGTTGCATTTCCAGCATTCCCTTGGTGCTCTTCATGGTGAGCGGGGTGATGAGCAACATGATGGCAAGTGCCACCAATGAGATTGCTAGTGCGTAGTTATGTACCCATCCGTAGGTGGTTTGGATAAGCCATGCGCCTGCTTGAAACATAGTGAGCCTTTCTAGGCAGCCCCTCGCGGGGCAGGTACTTGGTCGACTCCGGATGGCCCGAATGGTCGACAACGGATCAGTCTGCGAATAGTGAGCCATAACCCTCGGACAGATCCGTGAGTTTCAATGGCTTCCACCGCATAGTGAGAACAGCTGGGGTAGAAGCGGCACGGCGAAGGACGGCCGTCGCGTGCTACTTGATAAAAAGAAATTGCCTTCAACATGGCGCTTTGTGGCTTTGTGAAATGGTCGTGTTCAGTGCAAACGGCGGTGTTCATTTGGCGCCTCCTGCACATTTGGCCAACAAAGAGTCGAGGTGGCGGCCAAGATCAGTAAAGGCAACACCATGTGCGCGAGGAGATGCGCCAAAGACGTAGACACCGGCGGGCATTGCTGCCTCGCGGGTTTTCACAAGTTCACGAAGCTGACGGCGCAAGCGGTTGCGGCGCACAGCAGACCCGTAGCCGCGCCCTAAGGCGTAGCCCACGTGAGGGTGAGAGAGAGTGGAGTCAAGCAACATGGTGCAGGACAGCGGACCAGAACGAACATGACGCCCTTCTGCGCGAACGCGCTGAAAGGTGGATCGGCTCTGGATGCGGCCGATCAAGCGCTGAGGCGGTGACGGCCCTTGGCCCGACGGTTCTTCAAGATTGCGCGGCCGGCACGTGTGCTCATGCGCGAACGAAAGCCATGCTTACGAAGTTTGCGTCGGTTGTTGGGCTGAAAGGTGCGCTTCATGGCGCCTCCTATTGGGACAAGCTTCGGCAAAGAAGCGCGGATTATGAGAACGAACCTGTGCCAGCGGCACGAGACGAACGTCTGGCACAGGCTAACGGGCGCAGGACCCGTCCCACCGCGACCCACCAAATTTGGCTTATCCACAAGTCCTGCTACGGTCATCTACCCAGGGGAATTCCCCCATGCAGTCATCCACAGCCTGTGGATTGTGCTGTGGACGAGCCTAAAGGAGCCACAAATGAGCAATCACGAAGCAGTGTGGAATGCAACAGCACAACTCCTCAAAGCACAAGTGTCTGAAGGTGTGTGGTACTCCACATTCAACGACGTTGTCGCACTCACAAGTACTGATGAGTCACTTCGTCTTCAAGTTCCTAACGCGCATGTGCGCGACCGAATCGTCACTCGCTACCGTCCGCTCGTTGTTGATGCACTCGATGAGATCGGTGAAAGCGATCGCGAGCTCATCATTGAGATCAGCGACCTTCAACCAGCATCAGATTCTGACCTTTCAATCGTTGAATCGCCTGAGACTGCGGCCGTTGCCACAAACACCAATAACGGAAGGGGTTTAGCGGTAGGTCTTAACCCTCGTTACACGTTCGACAACTTCGTGAAAGGTGCGTCTAACCAATTCGCGCTTGCTGCTGCATTGCGTGTTGCTGAAACTCCAGCACGTTCATACAACCCACTTTTCATCTACGGACAAGCCGGACTGGGAAAGACTCACCTCTTGCAAGCAATTGGTTGGTATGTACACGCACATTACGCGCATTACGAAGTTCGTTACGTCTCAACAGAAACTTTCTTGAACGAATATGTCGATGCAATTCGTACAAACACCACCGCTGCCTTCAAAAGGCGCTACCGCGATGTCGATGTTTTGCTCATTGACGACATCCAGTTCATGGAGGGTAAAGAGGGGCTCCAAGAGGAGTTTTTCCACACCTTCAACTCGCTCCACGGAGCCAACAAACAGATCGTTATCTCGTCCGACCGGATGCCTGACAACATCCCGACTCTCGAAGATCGCCTCCGCAGCCGTTTCCGTTGGGGCCTGATCACCGATATTCAGCCTCCTGACATCGAAACACGCCTCGCCATCTTGCGAAATAAGGCTGAGCGAGATAACACCCCTCTGCCAGCAGACGTCCTTGAGTTCATCGCCACCAACATCACCTCGAACATTCGTGAGTTGGAAGGCGCCCTCATCCGAGTCACCGCCTATGCCAACCTCACCCGTGAGCCAGCCTCAGTAGAGATGGCCCAACACCAGTTGGCCGACCTTCTGACTGCCACAGCTCCGAAGAACCGCACCGACGAAGAAATGTTGGCCGAGATCGCCGAATTCATGGGATTCTCGGTTGAAGCCCTCAAGGGTAAGTCTCGCCAGCGTCCTCTTGTTTCTGCCCGACAGATCGCCATGTACGTGTTCCGCGACATGACCGAGCTCAGCTACCCAGCGATTGCCCGTCTCTTTGGCGGCCGCGACCACACCACGGTCATCCACGCCGTTGACAAAACTCAGCGCTTGATGCGCGAGGACAAGCACACGTTTGATCTCGTCACCACCATCACCGCCCGGATCAAGAACTCATAATTCGATGACACACCAGGCTGTGAATCTCGTGGGGATGAACCTGTGTGCCTCTTGGGGACGAATGGGTATAAGTACCACGTCGTCCACACCTTCATTAATTACACGCTCGCAACCTGTGTTTTCCAGTCCTTCGCCGTGCACATGGTCTTTTCAGCGCCCGTATAGCTCAAATGCTCATCGTCCACAATCCACAGCACTTATTACTATTAATAGATCTATACATCACATTTCGGCATCTCTAATCGCGCCGTCCTACACTGACAAACTCCGAGCGAAAGTCACAGCATGAAGTTCAGAAGCGAACAAGGAATCCTCGCCGAGGCCTTAGGAGCTCTTGCTCGTATTGCCTCCACTCGAAATGCAGGAACCCCGGCGTTGTCCGGAGTCAAGATGAGTCTTGAGGGCGACACACTCACCGCGTCCAGCACCGACACAGATATTTCGCTTCAGTTTTCTTTGCCTGTTGGTGGCGACACCGACGGCCAAGGTCTTGTCAGCGCACGCATGTTGAACGACATCATTCGCGTCATGCCATCAGGAAAAATCACTGTTGAGTTCGCTGGCGACAACGCAACAATTTCTGCGCAACGTTCTCAGTTCACAATTCCCACACTGAACACTGTTGAATTTCCTCGCACATCGCCGCCATCCGGCGAACCTGTCACTATCGCTTCGAAAGAATTGAAAGACGCGCTCGCGCAAGTTGTTCTTGCCGCAAGCAAAGACGCTCAGAAGCACAACTTGTCAGCAGTGTTGCTTGCTTCTACCGACAAAGGTATTCGCCTTGTCGCGACAGACGGTTATCGCTTGGCAATGCGCGACATTGTCGGCACAAGCGCAGCATCGCCTGATTCGTTCTTGATTCCAGCTCCAGCACTTGTTGAACTTTTGCGCTTGCTTGACATGTCAGAAGAAATCACTATCCGATTCAATGATCTTGATGCAACGTTCCAGTCGCCAACAATGACGTTGTCAACACGTTTGATTAACGCTGAATATCCTCCGTATCAAACAATTATTCCGAAGAACAACACCAACACAGCAACTGTGAATCGTGAAGAACTTCTCGATGCATTGCGTCGTACGCGGGTTCTTGCATCTGAAATGGCGCCAGTTCGTGTGCGTATGTCGTCAGAAGGAATTCGTCTTACTGTTCAACTCACCGACGGCAGCACAAGCGTTGAAGATCTTGATGCGCAATTCACCGGTGAAGACATCACTGTTGCGTTCAACTCTGAATACTTGGCAAACGGCGTTGAAGCGTGCGCAAGTGAAGAAATCAACATTGCAACAAGCGTGCCAAATAAGCCAGCAATTGTTAGCCCAGTGGGCGACGACACATACATTTACCTACTGATGCCCCAACGTCTCTGACGTGACGAGGCCGCAGGTTCACGAGTGTAAAGCGGGCCACTAAATGGTTATCCGCCGCATTGAACTCACAGATTTTCGAATCTATAAACACGCCGTCATTGAATTAGACCCAGGCGTCACCGCGGTAATGGGTTTGAATGCGCAAGGGAAAACAAGTCTTGCCGAAGCAATGAGTTACTTGTCAACGCTGCAAAGTTTTCGAGGCGTTACCAACGATGCGTTAGTGCGCGAAGGTGCAGATACTGCTTATGTGCGCGCCTTAGTTGTGCATGATGACGGCCGCGAAATTTTGGTGGAAGCAGAAATCAATCGCGCTGGCCGCAACAAAGTATTAGTCAATAAACAAAGGCTCGCACGAGTGCGTGATTTATTAGGCGTGGTGCGATGCACCGTATTTGCGCCAACCGATTTGCAGTTGGTATACGAAGGACCGTCTGTACGCCGCGACATGTTGGACGATGCACTGGTCGCACTAGCGCCGCGTAACGATGCATTGCGTTTAGAAGTTGACCGCATCATTCGTCAACGCAATGTGTTGTTGAAACAATCAAATGGTCGCATGACAGACGATATTGAAATGACTCTTGATGTGTGGGACTCACAGTTCGCAGAAAAAGGAACACAGCTTGGTGAAGCACGCGCGAAACTTGTTGCGCGACTCACGCCGTTTGTCAGTGAGGCATACGAATCGCTTGCCCGCGAACCGACTCCGGTTGATGTGGTGTACGAACCAGAGTGGCGACGCATGGGATTAGCCGCCAGTCTTGCTGCTGCCCGCACAGACGACATCCGCCGCGGCATGAGCACCGTTGGACCTCACCGCGACGACGTGGTTCTTCACATCAAGGGAATGCCAGCCAAGTCCCACGCGTCGCAAGGGGAGTGCCGCACGCTTGCCCTGGCCCTGCGCCTCGGAATTCACCGGTTGGTCACTGAAGTGGTCGGGACGGCCCCGTTGTTGGTGCTTGACGACGTCTTGTCGGAATTAGACCCCGGCCGCTGCGAAGCCCTGCTGCAGCATTTGCCCCCTGGGCAGGTTTTGATCACCACGGCGGCTCCTTTGCCCCCCGCGGCACACCCCGACACCATCATTCGTATTGCAAACGGCACCATCGTGCCAACGGAGCAAGTATGAGTTTTGACGAAGAGAACATTCCGACGGGAAAACCGCCTCGCGTTCTGAACGAGGTGTTGGGCAAATTGCTGCGCCGCATGCACGTGTCAGATGAGTCGAGCGCGATCGGACTTTTCTCTGGTTGGCGACAAATTGTTGGCGCCCCTATCGCTGATCACGCCGTTCCGAAACGACTCGAAAAACGAGTTCTTGTCGTAGAAGTTGATGACCCCGCATGGGCTACACAATTAAAGTTCCTCGAATCGCAACTCATCGCCACATTACGTGAGAACGTGGGCGATGAAGTTGAATCTCTTGACATTCGAGTGCGACGTTCCCGATAACAGCACCCTCTAATTGGTAGGATATTTGAGCCATGGTTGCACCTAAAAAAGCCTCTTCTAACAATCCCTCCGCCGATTACGGCGCCAAAGATATTCAGGTTCTGGAAGGCTTAGACCCCGTACGCAAACGTCCCGGTATGTACATCGGGTCAACGGGTCTTGCCGGTCTTCACCACCTCATTTGGGAAGTTGTCGACAACTCTGTCGACGAAGCGATGGCCGGGTTCTGCGATCGCGTCGGCATCACAATTTTGGCCGACGGCGGATGCAAAGTTGACGACAACGGACGCGGTATTCCTGTTGATCCGTATCCATCTGGTCCTCATAAAGGCAAAAGCGCAGCTGAAGTTGTTCTCACCGTTTTGCACGCAGGCGGAAAGTTCGGCGGCGAGGGTTACAAGGTCTCGGGCGGACTCCACGGTGTGGGTGTCAGCGTTGTGAACGCCTTGTCTAGCAAGGTTTTGCTGGAAATCGACCGTGGCGGCGATCGCTACACAATGCAGTTCGTCGACGGCGGAAAACTCAAGGGCAAGTTAGAAAAAACTGGTTCTACTCCGGCACGTGGTCGTAAGACCGGAACGTCAGTCACGTTTTATCCAGACCCAACAATTTTCGCATCTGAAGGCACTGAGTTTGTTGCGCGCACCGTTATGGACCGTTTGCAGACCATGGCCTTTCTTAATAAGAGCCTTGAAGTTGTGTTCACTGACGAACGCGTTGGTCGCGAACAAACAGTCACGTTCCAATACAAGGGCGGCATCGTCGACTTCGTGAAGCACCTCAACCATTCGAAAGAGTCGTTGTTCGCAAAAGTTGCTGCATTCGAAGATGAAGACGAAGAAGAAGGCATGCAACTTGATATCGCCATGCAGTGGAACAACGGATATTACGAAGGCATCCACGGATACGCCAACGGTATTTCCACCACTGAAGGCGGAATGCACGTCGAAGGTTTCAAAACCGCTCTTACGTCTGTCATCAACAAGTACGCACGCGACAAAGGCTTGCTGAAGGAAAAAGACGACAACCTTCTTGGTGAAGATATTCGCGAAGGAATCACCGCCATCATCGCGGTGAAACTGCGCGAGCCACAGTTCGAAGGCCAGACCAAAGCCAAGCTGGGCAACGTTCCTATGCGTTCTTTCGTCCAGAAGTCCACCAACAAATATTTGGCTGAGTGGCTTGAAGAAAACCCTGCAGAAGCAAACCGCGTTGTGAAAAAAGCTGTGTCTGCAGCGCAGGCTCGTTTGGCTGCAAAAAATGCTCGTAACGCAGTGCGTCGTAAGACCGCACTTGCCGGTGCTGGTATGCCAGACAAGTTGAAAGACTGTTCAAGCGGAAAACCCGAAGAGAGTGAATTGTTCATCGTGGAAGGTGACTCAGCTGGCGGTACCGCAGTTGACGCGCGCGATCCTCGTACACAAGCAATTTTGCCGATCCGAGGAAAAATTTTGAACGTTGAACGTGCTCGTCTCGACAAGATGCTCAACAACAACGAAATTCGCGCACTCATCACCGCAATCGGTGGCGGAGTTGGCGATGAGTTCGATGCATCAAAGGCGCGCTATCACAAGATCATCGCGTTGGCAGATGCTGACGTTGATGGCAGTCACATTCGTACATTGCTTCTTACGTTTTTCTATCGCCAGATGAAACCAATGGTTGAAGCCGGTTACATCTACATTGCACAACCGCCGTTGTATTCAACGGAAGTCGGCAAAGAAAAGGTGTACCTGAAAGATGATCAGGCAAAGGCGGCATTCCTTGCTGAAAAACCCGGACACAAAAAAGAATTCCAACGCCTCAAGGGTCTTGGCGAAATGGACTGGGAAGAATTGAAGAGCACCACCATGGATTCCATGACACGCACACTGTTGCAAGTCACCGTGGAAGAAGCAGCAATCGCAGACGAAACAGTCAGCGTGCTCATGGGTGACGACGTTGACAGTCGTAAACAATTCATCATTACCAACGCGCGTGACGTGCGAAACCTCGACTTCTAATTTCGGTAGGGCCTGACTATGAGTGACAATCCAAACCTGTTTGATCAAATCCAACCAGTACCACTGCAAGATGAAATGGAACGTTCGTTCCTTGACTACTCAATGTCAGTCATCATGTCGCGCGCACTGCCAGATGTGCGCGACGGCTTAAAGCCAGTTCACCGCCGCATTATTTGGGACATGGAACAACAGGGCTTTCGTCCTGACCGACCATTTGTTAAGTGTGCTCGTGTAACGGGTGACACCATGGCGCGTTATCACCCACACGGTGACGGCGCTATTTACGATGCGTTAGTGCGTATGGCTCAGCCGTTCTCATTGCGTCATCCACTCATTGACTTCCACGGAAACTACGGATCGCCAGACTTTGGTCCTGCTGCTGCGCGATACACCGAAGCGCGTTTGCATTCATTAGCAATGCGCTTGCTTGACGGCATCGACGAAAACACTGTCGACATGATTCCGAACTACGACGGAACATCAGAAGAACCACAAGTACTTCCCGCACGTTTCCCGAACCTTTTGGTGAACGGCAGCCAAGGTATTGCTGTCGGAATGGCAACGTCGATTCCGCCACACAACTTGGGCGAAGTCATTGATGCAACCATGCACCTCATTGATAATCCGCAAGCATCTCCTGATGACCTCATGAACTTTGTAAAGGGCCCAGACTTCCCATCGGGTGGAAACATTCTTGGTCGCGCCGGAATCATGGATGCGTATCGCACAGGACGCGGAAGCATCAAGACTCGCGCTAAGGCAGTCATTGAAGAAAATCGCCAAGGCCGCATGGAAATTCAAGTCACTGAACTTCCATACCAAACAAGTTGTTCATCAATTGCTGCTCGCATCGTTGAGCTTGTTGATGGCGGTCAACTTGACGGCATTGCCGATGTAAACGACGCATCTGCCGGTGGAAAAACAAGCCTTGTTATTTTGTTGAAGCGTGATGCCAACGCAAACGTGGTTCTCAACAACTTGTTCAAACTCACTTCCTTGCAAAGCAGTTTCCCCGTGAACATGGTTGCATTGGTCGACGGCGTTCCTCGTACCATCAACCTGGCTGATGCGCTTAACGGTTACGTACGTCACCAACTTGAAGTTGTTACTCGTCGTACACAGTTCCGTCTTGATAAGGCTCGCGATCGCGGCCACATTCTTGAAGGTCGTCTGAAGGCACTCAATGTCATCGACAAGCTCATCAAGTTGATTCGCGAGAGCGAAGACCCAGCAGCTGCAAAAGTTGCGTTGATGGCAGAACCATACGAGTTCTCCGAGCGCCAGGCAGTCGACATTCTCGACATGCAATTGCGCCAACTCACACGTTTGTCACGCATTGACTTGGAAAAAGAACTTGCAGATGTTCAATCACGCATCGCAGAGTACGAGTCAATCCTCGCGTCCGATGTCAAGTTGCGCACCGTTATCAAAGACGAACTCATTGATGTTCGTAAAACGTTCGCAACCGACCGTGTGTGCCACATCATTAACGACAGCGGCGAAATGGCGTTGGAAGATCTTGTTGATGACAAAGCACTCGTCATCGTTATGACCAACGCGCAATACGTAAAAGCTGTTCCTGCTGCGCAGTTCCGTGCTCAGGCACGTGGTGGTCGCGGCGTCAAGGGCGCAACGTTGAAAGAAGACGATCTTGTTCGTCGCGTTATCTTCACCACATCACATGCGTACCTGTTGTTCTTCTCGAACCGCGGCCGTGTGTACAAGTTGCGCGCAGCTGATATTCCAGAACGCGAACGTTCCGCAAAGGGAATCCCTATTGTCAACCTGTTGCCAATGCAGCCCGGTGAAATCGTTCAAGCAATCATTGACACGCGCGAATTCCCAGGCGAGCGCTTCTTGTTCTTCGTTACGAAGTCTGGTCAAGTCAAAAAGACTGCATTCGACGCATACAACTCAAGCCGCCGCGATGGTCTCATCGCGCTTGGCCTGAAAGACGACGATGAACTCGTGCGCGTGATTGAAACATCAGGTGACGACGACATCTTCATTGCAAGCCGTAGTGGTCAGGTCATTCGCTTTAGTGAAAACGAAGTGCGACCAATGGGCCGCACAGCAGCCGGCGTGCGCGGTATGCGTATGAAGGCGGGCGACGAAGTGGTGTCAGCAGACCCAGGCCGTGGCGACGATGCATTGCTCATCGTGACCGATGCTGGTTATGCAAAGCGCACACAGATTGTTCACTTCCCACGTAAGGGCCGCGGAACACAAGGCGTTATTGGCGTCAAGGTCACCGGCAAGAAGGGCAAAGTTGTTGCCGCATTCATGGTGGGTCTTGAAGACGAGATCGTTGCAATCGCATCAAACGGAGTCACAATCCGTACCGAGGTCAAGCAGATCTCCAGTCAAGGCCGCACAGCAACAGGTGTGCGCCTGATGAACCTTGACGACGGAGCAGTAGTTGCCTCGGTTGCGCCAATCCTCTCCACAGACGAGGACTAATTCTTCACGCGGAAGCGTGACCATTTTGTCTTTATGGTGGTGGGCCATCACCGCAGTCGGTGTTGTGTGCATTCTCGGCGTCTCCTCGCGATACGGCGACATTGCACGCGCACAAAACAATGCTGATGCAGTTGCCCTTGCCTACGTATCAAGAGATCTGGCCTCGGCACAGAATCTTGCCGATGCATTGCACGTCACCATCGAACATGTCACTACTGATGGCCCCGTTGTCACTGTCATAATCCGCAGCGGTTCACTAACGGCCACAGCGCAGGCATCACCGTGACCCAGTTGGGGTAGCCACAGTCAATACACTCACAGAGTGCCTACGAATTCAGAATCAGTGACTCAGCGCCATCGCGTGCGTAAAGTCACCCGTGTCATCAGAGACGTTGATGCGTGGAGCGTGTTCAAAGTGGCCGTTGTTTTTCATGCAGCCCTGTACATCGTGGTTCTCATCACTGGGTTTC